>JAEEGL016513876.1_pt1 | contig 13589 bp, 9 predicted proteins | sample 9134231 | NCBI WGS metagenome assembly JAEEGL01 (sample SAMN16246548, study PRJNA631951) | gut metagenome | biome: gut microbiome; feature: rumen; material: fiber-attached | host: Bos | place: Iran: Karaj | collected 2018-10
CGATACCGTGATCTCCGCCCAGCAGCAGGTGGCAGGGGTGAGCGAGACTCGGTTCCAACGTCTGCTGGATGAGGCACACCTGCATCGCCAGCTCCTCTAATCTGCCCAGCGAGCCTTTGGGCTTGTTGAGGTTGTCAATCTTCTGCTGTATAGATTCCTCTAAGGAATGGTCAACGGGTTGTATATCGAAAGCCTTCATCTATCTTTAATCCCTAATCCTTAATCTATAATCCCTAATCCTTAATTCTTAATCCTATTCCACTTACCATGAGGATAACTTCGTCGGCTTTGGAGGCGATGTATTGGTTCATCCATCCTTGCAGGTCCGTGAAGCGACGCTGCAGGGCGTTCTCTGAGACTCCGCCCAATCCGATTTCGTTGGTTACAAAGATGAAGGTAGCCTCATACTGTGTGAAAGCATCAAACTCACGCTTGGCCTCGCTGAGAATCCTGTCAACATCTATGGGCACTTCACTCCCCTCGCCCTTTGGAGAGGGGTTGGGGGTGAGGCTTAAAAAGTTCGTAAGCCATAGCGTCACACAATCCACAAGAACGACACGCCCGCTGACATCGTGGTGGCTGAGCCAACGCTCCTCCTCGATGTTCGTCCACTGTGGGCCGCGCCGCAGCTGATGACGACGGACACGTTCGCGGAACTCCTCGTCCCAGATGTGTGCCGTTGCCATATAAACGGGATTGGGCGCGAGACTCAGCGCGAGTTCCTCTGCCTTCACGCTCTTGCCCGAGCGCTGACCGCCAGTGATCAGGATAACCTTTTTCATTTTACATTTTCTGCTACAAGAACAAGTAGTATGGATAATTCCACCAGCAGGCACACGGCGCCACAGCAGTCACCCGTGTATCCGCGTAGGCGATACCAGATGTGCAGATAGAGGACGCACGCCACGAGGCATGGGATGAAGATGAGCAGGTAGCAGTTGACACTCGTAAACCCGATGAGGGCGACTGTTGGTAATAGTCCTTGAAAGACAAGGCTGATGCCAGCCCACCAGCTCATCTTGCGATATACGACTTTTGCCTTGGCTTCCTCTTCGCGTCGGGCATAAGGCATCACGATGGTGAGAGGCGCTGCCAACATCTTGGCCAACGGGTCGGCAGCAAGGATGGCGAGTGCTGCCACAGCAGGTTCCATGGAGAAGAGCGCTGCCGCAAGGAGGAGTTCGTAGAGAATCAGCCCCAGCACGCCGAAGGTCCCGATGTGCGAATCTTTCATGATGGAGAGAATGCGACTGCGGTCACAGCCTCCACCACCGAAACCATCGATGAAATCGGCCAAACCGTCCTCATGCAGGGCTCCTGTCAGCAGCAGTCTCATCACGATAGCCAGGAGCACAGCCACGGCATAGGGCAGGAACATACTGCCAGCCCATAGCGTGGCAGCCATCACACCTCCTGTCAGCCAGCCTGTCAGGGGCCAGTGCTCCACCACGGTACGATAGCACGCTTGGGGCGGCTCGTGCAGTCGCCAGAAAGGCAGTCGCGTGAAAAAGATCAACGCTGCCCATATCCGATCATACCAGCGAGTTTTGTCTATACTTGCGTCCATCGTCTGTATTTTGGATGCAAAAATACAAATAAAAGAGGACAAATCTCGTGCAAAGAGGATGTTTTTTCATTTTTCACGCGTTCATTTTTCACTTATTCTGTATCTTTGCACCCGTAAAACATAGAAAAAGCTAACGAGAATGAAGAAAATAGCGTGGACGGTTGCTCTCACAACCTTGTTGGCCGCTTGTGGCGGTCACAAGGGTAGGGTAGCGGAGATGGAAAGTGGAACCGCCGCAGATTCTACCATCAGCATTGAAGTGAAATACGCCACCGAGTTCACCGTGCGCGACTCCGCCGGTATTCGCTTTGTGAATGTGGGCAAAAATGATCGATTCGCCTTGGTGAAATCACCCGATGCCCAGGTGCCGGAGGATTATACAAAGGTGGTTGTTCCCATTACACGCACCATCTGCATGACCTCCCTGCAGCTCTCCAACTTCACAGTCCTCAACGCCCACGACTTCATCAGCGGCATAACAGGAACAAAGAACCTCTTCAACGAAGACATCCGGAGGCGCGTGGAAGACGGCCGCATCGTGAAGATTGGTATGGAAGGCAACTTCGACACAGAGATGGTGCTGGCAGCCAACCCCGACATCATCCTCATCTCGCCCTTTAAACGTGGCGGCTACGATGCCATTAAGGAAACCGGCATCACTCTTGTACCTCATCTTGGTTATCAGGAGCTGGACCCCTTGGGACAGGCTGAATGGGTGAAGTTTGTGGGCCTGTTAATCGGCAAGGAGCAGGAGGCCAACGAGCTCTTCGCCGGCATCGAGAGTCGGTATAACGACTTAAAGTTGAAAGTTCTTGCTCTGGCAAGCGTCCCTTCGGGCCGAGCGGAAAGTTTATGTCCCACCGTGACCAGCGGCGAGATGCATTATGGCACGTGGCGCGCTGTGGGCGGCAAAAACTATTTGGCAAAGCTCTTTCGGGATGCCGGAGCCCGCTATGTCATCAATGATGATGAAACGGCCGGTGAGAACGTGGATTTTGAGACGATGTATGCCCTTGCGGCTAATGCCGACTACTGGCGTATCCTAAATAGTTTCCCTGGAGAATTCTCATACGAGGCCTTGAAGGCAAGCGAACCACGCAACGAACTCTTCAAGGCTTTCCGTGAGCAGAAAGTCATCTACTGCAATATGCGTCAGCAACCCTACTATGAGATTACACCCGTTGAACCTGATGTGCTGCTGAAGGACTTCGTGGCCATCTTCCATCCCGAACTCGTGGAACCAGACTACCAGCCCAAATACTATCGTCTGCTGAAATGATTTTCCCTGTCACTTTCCTTTCCTTAGGCCCCGGCAATGCCGAATGCCTCACCATTCAGGCAGTCAAGACGCTGAAGGAGGCTGCCGTCATGTTTTTGCCGGCTACGCGGTCTGCTGAGGGATACTTGACATCGCGTGTCGTTAACATTGCAGGCGAGTGGTGTGACAAAAACTGTATTCAGCTGTTTGAAGTGCCTATGCAGACCGACCGCAAGGCTGCTATCGAAAGCTACGACGGGCTGTGCGCAGACGTGATTTCATACGTCAGTCGTGGACAGAAAGTGGTTGTGGGCGTAGAGGGAGACGTGAGCATCTATGCCTCTGTTCATTATGTAATGAATCGTTTGAAGGACGCAGGTATTGCTGTGCAACAACTGGCAGGCATCCCTTCCTTCATTGCTGCTGCTGCACGCGCTGGTATCTCATTAGTCAGTCAACACCAGCAGCTAATCATCATGCCGGGAGACGCAACTGTTGAAACTCTCGAAAGCATGATGGATGACCGCCATACGATAGTCATCATGAAACTCTCCCGTTGTCAGGATGCGCTGCGGACGTTCCTCATGCGGCATCCTGCAGTCGAGTGCCACTATTTTGAGAATGTCGGCTGTCCCGATGAGTTCTATACCACCGACATCAACGCCCTCTTCCATCGCACCTTTCCCTATTTCTCACTTTGTATCATCCGTCTATGAGAAACCTTCAGCTCTTTATTACTCTGTTTGTCAGCGTTGTAGCCCTCTTGGTGGTCAACCTGCTTATCGGCTCTGTTCGGATTCCCATGGGTGATGTGTGTAGAATCTTGCTGGGCGACGACAGTAACGCTATCTGGACGAACATCATCTTCAGCAGCCGTCTGCCACAGGCCTTGACGGCCATCGTGGCCGGAGCGGGCCTCGCCGTCAGCGGTTTGCAGATGCAGACGGTTTTCCGTAATCCGCTGGCCGGACCGTCCGTGCTCGGTATCAGCAACGGCTCTGCTTTGGGCGTGGCTTTTGTAGTGCTGCTCTCAGGACGAATAGGCGGTGTGGCACTCTCTCGGCTGGGTTATTTCGGCGATGCCGCCATGAGCGTTGCCGCCATTATCGGCGCCTTGGCCGTGCTCTTGCTGATTCTGTGGGTGTCGCAGAAGGTGAAGGGGAACGTCACCTTGTTGATTATCGGCGTCATGATCGGCTATCTCGCCAATGCCATCATCGGCGTTCTGAAGTTCCTGGCGCCGGAAGAAGACGTGAAATCTTTTGTGGTGTGGGGCTTAGGGTCGTTTTCGCGTGTTAGTGGTGATGAAATGGTGCTTTTCATCGTATTGATGTGCGTGCTGTTGCCGCTGGCTTTCTTGTTGGTGAAGCCCATGAACCTGTTGCTGCTGGGCGACCACTATGCCGCTAATCTGGGACTGAATATCCGACGCAGCCGTATGCTCGTGATTGTCTCTTCTGGTGTGTTGGTGGCTATTGTCACTGCTTACTGCGGCCCCATCATGTTCATCGGGCTTGCTGTGCCCCATCTGGCGCGTGCCGTGTTCCGCACCAGCGATCATCGCGTTCTCATGCCTGCAACGGCTCTCTGCGGTTCAGCGCTGGCATTAATCTGTAATCTCATCGCGCGGATGCCGGGCTTCGAGGGAGCCCTTCCGGTCAACTCTGTCACAGCCCTCGTCGGCGCTCCCGTCATCGCCATGGTTCTGTTTGGCCGTCGTCGCGATGAGTTAGCGGAGTGATGGTGTTACAGAATCTCCATGATTTCGCGTAAGGATGCCACCGTATGTGTGGGGATGTCCGTTGGGTCAAGATTCCATCGGTTAAACAGAATCGTGTCGAACCCTGCATCACGGGCGCCGAGGATGTCGGTTTGCAGATTGTCGCCGATCATGAGGGTCGTCTCGCGCTGGGCACCACTCGTGCGCAGGGCGTAGTCGAAGAAGAGGAATGAGGGCTTGTTGGCCCCAGCGTCCTCGCTCAGGATGATGGTGGTGAAGTAGTCTTTCAGGCCACAGGCAGCCAGCTTCTTGTACTGCACCTCATGGAAGCCGTTGCTGCACATGTGCATCCGATAGCCGCGTTGCTTCAGGTATTCCATGAGCTCGTGCGCTCCCTCCACTACTCCAGGTTTCGAAGAGCAGTACTCGAGGAACTTGTCGCTGATTTCTAAGCAGAAGTCCTGGAATGCTGAGGCGTCTGCTTCACTCTTCACTCTTAGCTCTTCACTCACGCAAAGCGGGCGCTTGAAACGTTCGACAATCAGGTACGGGCGCGTGATCTGTCCTTTGGCATATTGCCCCCAAAGCTCGATGTTGGCAGTCCAATAAGCGTCGTAGAACACTTGCGGATTGGGGAAGAAGCGGTCGAGACGAAATGCTTCGAAGATTTCGCGAAGGGCGATGACGGCATTCCCGTAGGTGTCGTACAATGTGTCGTCAAAATCTATGAAGAGGTCAAGATATTTACGATTTGACGATTTACTATTTACGATTTTCTTCATGAGATCCATATATCTTTCCGTTATCATCTATCAGCAGGATGGTGAGCTTGCCTTCGGGCAGAAGCGGTTCACAGTGCTCCCTGCAGTGGCGGATGACAGTTTGTGCAAAATCTGGCAGTTGGGCTGTGGGAATGCGTTCCCATAGTTCCCTGGCCAGCGTGATGTCGCTGATGTCAATTGCTATGCCACTCTCGAGAAGTAGCTGCCGAATGAAACCAAGGTCCATCGTTGTCTTGCGGCTATGTGTGTCCAGATTCCCAGCTGCCAACTTGACAGCTTTGCCCAGCATCACGCCGAGGGTGACCTGCCGGATTCCCAGCGTGTGGGCGAGCTTCAAGGTCTCACCGATGTAGTTGCCATACTCCACAAAGGCCTGTCGGGGCAGGTCGGGATAGAGCGCCTTGACAAAGCCTTCGCTCTTGGCACCGCTGTTGATGACCACGCGGTCGGCTCCGCTGGCCTTGGCGACTTCCATGCACTTGCGGATGGACTCGATGAACGCCTCTTCGCTGAAGGGCTTCACGATGCCAGACACGCCGATGATGCTGATGCCCCCCTCAATACCCAACCGTGGATTGAACGTCCGCTGCGCAATCTCTTCGCCTCCTGGAACAGAAATCGTAATTGTGAATTTTGAATTGTGAATTATCCATTGTTCCAAGTTCCTGCGTATCATCTCGCGAGGAGCCTTGTTGATGGCGGCCTCGCCGGGCGGATAATCGAAGCCCGGGAGCGTGAAACGCCCAACACCCTCACCTCCAATGATTTCGAAGTGCTTGCTGAACTCGACACTCGCTCTCACTTCTATGCCGTCGGTCACGTCAGGGTCGTCGCCGGCTTCTTTGGTGACAGAGGCATACCCCTTGCCATAGGTCACGGGAACATGAATCGTTTCGCCGTTGGGCAGAACGACAGCCACCTCTTGTGGTGTCTCGCCTTTTGTCAACTGGAGGGCGGCAGCAATGGCGGCAGCGGTGGCGCAGGTGCCCGTCGTCAGGCCGCTGTGCAGCGGAAAGAATGGCGGCAGCAGAAGCTCCACAGCCCGTCGCAAGCCATGAGGACCATTGACCCTTGTCCCTTGACCGTTGTTCATTGTCCCTTCAGGCCGTTTGAGTGCGATGATTCGCATCCCTTTCCTTCGGGCAGCCTCTACTTTTTCCACAAAGCCCCCTGAGAGGCCGCTCTCCTTCAGCAGAATGGCTTCAGCTTCGACTGTTATCTGACTGCTGTCTTCGTAGAAGCAGAGTTGCTCATCCCGTGCACCTTGGGCTTTCGCCAGTGCCATCGATGACTCACGGGGCAGGATGCGGTAATAGATCCTGATGCCCTGCTCTTCCAGATATTTCAGCTTGCAGATGCTTTGGACGCCCGTCGTGGCTAACAGCGTATGTATGTCGGTCGGCACTTGCGAGTAGTCGTCAATCCACGTGATGTCGGCATCGCGTGGCGGATAGATGCGTTCGTAGCGAATCACGGGAATCTGCAGCGACTCAGCCACTTGGGCAATCGTCTGATGAAGTTGTGCGGCAAACGGGTGAGCGGCATCGATGAGAAGCCGGATGGAGTGCTCGAGGCAGAACGATTCAATGGCCACAGCATCCATAGCCCCGCTGATGACGGTGCCGTGGCGAAGCGCTAGCTCCTGCTCGCCGGTCTTGGTGCTGTAGAAGTAGGGCGACCCCGCCTCCTCGAGCACCTCCGCAGCCTTACGCCCTTCCGTTGTTCCTCCGAAAACCAGTAGCATCTAACTCTTAACTCTTAACTCTTAATTATTAACTCTAAACTCTAAACTCTAAACTCTCAACTCTCAATAAACCTCCCTACTCTGCGGCTCTCCTCCCCTTCAGGGGGGAGCGGGGAGAGGGGCTTCTCCCCTTGCCTAAACAAGTGTGTGAAGTTTTTATTGTAGAGCTCGGAGAGCCCTCTGCGGTTATCAATAGCCTCGCCAACGACGAGCATCGTGGTGAGCGTGAGGTGGTTGTCGCGAACCATCTTCGCGAGGTCTTTCAGTTGTCCGCGATAAATCTTCTGGTCGGGCCATGTGAGGTGGTAGCAGGCAGCCACAGGTGTGTCCTCGGGGTATTCCTGTAGGAGCTCGCGCTGAACGTCATCCACGATGGCGGCGCTCAGGAATATACACATTGTGCTTTGCGAGCGGGCGAGCAGGTGCAGCTTCTCGCGTTCGGGCATGGGCGTGCGCCCTTCACCGCGAGTGAGAATGATTGTCTGCGTGCGTTCGGGAATGGTGAACTGACTGCGCAGCTCAGCGGCAGCAGCCAGGAACGATGAGATGCCGGGGGTGATGTGGTAGTTCATCCCTTCCCGATCGAAGAATGCCATCTGCTCTTGAATGGCGCCGAAGATGCAGGGGTCGCCTGTGTGCAGTCGCACGATGAAATGGCCCTTGTCGTAGTGCTCCTTCATCAGGGCGCATTGCTCTTCCAGCGTCATATCTGCGGAACTGCGCACGACAGCCCCCGGCTTGTGGCACTCCGTCAAGGCCTTGGGGACAAGAGAACCGGCATATAGTATCAGGTCGGCCCTCTCCAGCATCTTGCGGCCTCGCACGCTCACCAGGTCCGGGTCGCCGGGTCCGGCGCCGACTATCTCGATAAAGGCAGACTCTCCCCCCGCCCTCCCTATCAGGGAGGGAGCAGAATCTATTTGAGTACAGGGATGATTATCATCTGGCGAGACGGTCGTGGTGTTTTTGTCTATTGTTGACAGGTATTTACTCCCCTCCTTTATAGGGAGGGGCAGGGGGGAGAGTCCGCCTCTAATCGCCAGCGCTGCTGTCCAGTTCTTGCCCTTCATCTTTGGCACGATCAGTTCTCCACCGCCGGAGCCCAGGATGGCTGCGGCCTCGCAGACGCTGGGCGTGCCCACGTGCTTCGCCACCGTGTCGCTGGGATTCGGTACTTCCACCGCAGCCAGTTGTTCGGCTGTGAAGAACTCCACCTCAATCTCTTTCTCTTCCTCCAGCAACCGGATGAAGGGCTCGTCGCGCTTCACGTCGATGGTGCAGTAGCGCAGCGCACAAGGCAGCACGCCACGCTCCGTGAGCGCCCGGTTTATCTGGTCGTAGATGTCCTCGTAGTCCTCGGGGTGGTGAGCAAGCCCAAACCCCACTACGCCCACGAAGGGGATATAATGTACACACAACATGCCCTCAGGAACCGTCCGCTCGTAGGGCGACACGATGAGGACGAGTCTGTAGCGCTGAGCATCCTGCTCGCTGATATCATGGATACGCGTAACGTGCGCAGGCAGAGTACCTTCAAGATACTCCGTGCCTTCATCCTCAGCCTCAATGAGCAGTGCTGTGGGTTCGCGGTTCACGAAGGCAATAATGCTGTCGTTCATGTCGCAGGGGTTGCCCACGATTCCCCACCCGAAGCGTTCGGCCAGTGTGTCCAGCGCCCACAGACCCGCATTGTCGCTCTGCGTGGTGATTACCTCGTGTGCACCGAGCAAACTGGCCAGCTGGCGTGTCAGTTCGTTCGCGCCGCCTACGTGACCGGACAGCACGGAAACGACATTCTTGCCTAAGCTGTCGATGCATACGACCGCAGGGTCTGTGTGCTTGTCCTGAATATAGGGTGCAATTGTCCTGACACAGATGCCCATGGCACCGATAAACACAAAGGCATCGTAGTCCGTCCACTGGGCTCCCACGCAGCTGCGGTCTATCACCACAGCCCCGAACCCTTCGCGTATCTGGCGAGCAATCTCTTCACCCGCCTCGCTAATCCGTATAATTGCTATCTTTTTCATTCTCAATCTTACAATGACTCTCGTTATAACCACAGATTACTCAGATTACACGGATGCACGTCCTCGTGTCATCAATTTTTTCTGATATTTCACGGATTCCCAAGCGAAAGGCTTCGCGGCTTTCGAATGCCACGTATTGAGTAGCTTATTATTTAGGTCACTTTTGCTTCCATTCGACACCTGCGTAGCGTGTCGCCCCAATCTGTGAAATAAAGAACCCAAATTGGCATCAAGGGGAAAGGACATCCGTGTAATCCGTGCAATCTGTGGTGAAAAAAATATCATAAACTTGAATCTTTCAATTATCCATTGTCCATTTTCCATTCTCCATTGCCTTCGTGTCTTGCGCGAAGAATCGTAATCGGGTGATGCTCATCGAGCTGAATATGAAGCGGTGGCTCCTGCTTGAGTCCCAATTCAGCGCAGGCTTCGTCCCATAGCTGATGACTGTCTCTGGTGACTTTCGGGGCAACAACGCTGTTCATCACAATCACGCCGCCAGGCGCAAGCACCGTGACCACCCTCGCCATGATCTCCTTCAGCTTCCCCCCGTGCCCCCCAATAAAGACAGCGTCAGGGGACTCATTGTGAATTCTTGAAGTGTCAAGCGTCGCTTCGCGCCGAGCGGTTAATTGTGAATTGTGAATTGTGAATTGTGAATTCAAAAAGTCTCCAATGTGTAGGGAAATTCCAGGCGCCCCATGACGGCGCATGTTCTCTTGGATGATAGCCTCGCACTCCGGACGAATCTCGAAAGCTTCGATATGGAGGTGGGGAAATAGCAGGCGTGCCTCGATGCTCACCGAACCGGTGCACGCGCCGATGTCCCATAGCACATGCCTGTTCTTCAGGTCCAGCGCCTGCAGTGTCAGCAAGCGTATGGGCATCTTGGTAATCATCTTCTCGCGCCCATCCAATAAAGCAAAGGACGAATCGGGAATGCCAAAGGAGGACTCTACCCCCGCCTTGCCCTCTGTCGCGAATGGGGAATTCGCTTCCCTTTGTGGGGCCGAAGCCACATTCAGTGGCTTCTCTAAAGACCCCAGTCGCCCTGTAAGGGAGGGAGCAGTCACCTTTGAGGAAATCAAAGCGGACGCCTGCTCTGGACAATCTGCTCCCTCCCTGATAGGGAGGGCGGGGGGAGAGTCTGCTATGACGCAGTTGGGCATGGCGAACTCCCTTTCTGCGGCCTCTTCAAGCGCGAGCGTCGTTACCCTTTCGAGCTCGGGATTGCCCAGATGCTCGCCCACATGCATGATATAGTTCGTATAGCCGTACTCCAGCATCCGCTGCGCGATGGCGGCGGGCGTGTGCTCCTTATCTGTCAGTATGCCAATCTTGGGAGCGTGCTCGATGAGGGCGCGGTCGAACGCTGGCCAGGGTCTCCCTGTCAGCGAGACAATGCGCATATCGTGGTAAGGCATCACCAACCGGTGCGCCAGCATCTGCAGGGAGTTGAAAGTGGGGTAGAGCTTCATTGTTGCCCCAGGGAACTCGCGTTTCAAGGTGTTGGCAAAGCCAAAAAATAGTGGATCGCCCGAGGCAAACACGATAATACTCTCTTTCTCCTCCCTGCCCCGTGTTATTTTCTTGATAGGTGACTGCTCCCTCCCTGATAGGGAGGGCGGGGGGAGAGTCTGTTTGTATTGCTCAAACACCCCATCCAGCGGCACGGTGATGTCAATCCACTCAGCCCCCTCGGGCAGCAGATGCCTCACAATCTCGTGGTGGCGCTTGCCGCCCGAGAATACCCTGCCGCTCCTGATGATCTCCAGAACCTCCGGCGGGAAGTATGGGTTTGGCGCGTCCGTGATACCGATGATGATGAACCGTGCGTTACTCACCTTTGTTTTCTTTTGACCCCGCAAAGATACGTTTTTTCTATGAAAACAACAGCATTCCTTCCGATTTTTTGTGCTTCAAACCATAAGCCTTATATCTTATCATCTGAAGATGCAGGTCTTAAGGCCCGAAGACCTAGGTCTTACGCGCTGAAGACCTAGATCTTCAGCCCATAAGACCGCTACCCCCCCAAAAAAAATAAAAATTAACAAAAAATGTCCGCACTCCGCACGCGTGTAATTCGAATAGCCTACATGCACTCGGTATCTAACGAAGTGATTACCGGTTGATTAACTACCGTTTTAGCCTACACTCAAGATACACTCAGGGTACATCGTCGAGCACCTTCAGTGTACCCTGAGTGTACCCTAAAAGCAGCCTTTTAGGGATTCAAATCGTTGATGCACAATCTGATACATCATTAGTGTATGTAGGCAGGTGCATACCTCATAAATAATTCGTGCGGTGTGCGGACTATTCGCGTTAAAAAATATTTATTTTGACAACGTTAGCCCCCTGCGCGTCTTCGTCAGCAGGCTAACCGAATGATGTATTTTAAACATGGAGCTGCTTCCTGCTGCATTTCTAATTGTATCGAATTCGGTACCATTAAAATTAGGGAAGTTTTTTCGTGTCCTATCTCGAAAAAAGCAGATATTTTTGCCGCAGATTCAAAACTAATCGCTAACTTTGCGACCAGAACCCTAAAGAATATGGAGAATGAAACAATTCTATTAGACATATAAGAGCATGGATAAAAAAACTCTCAGCATGCTGAGACAAATTACTTGGTTGCTGAGTACCAGCTCTGTCTGCCTGACAAAGCCCTGCTCCAGCAGAAGATGCAAGATGTGATTGAACAAGACTCGTCATCAATGGTATGAATCCATAACGCAGAAAAAGGGCAAATGGAATTCGAAATAATTATTGAAAGAACAACGTAATATGAACCTGAAAGAATATATCAGCACCGTCAGTCAGAAATATCGTGATGGCAACGCCACAGAGCACAGCTACAGGGGTGCTTTGGAGCAGTTGATGCAGACGCTGCTGCCCAAACTGCGTATCGTGAACGAACCGAAGCGGGTGAAATGTGGTGCGCCTGACTATATCGCCTCGCGCAAGGATGGAATGCCTGTGTTCTACATCGAGGCAAAGGACATTGGCGACAACGACCTCGACGGCCGCAACCCGCATGGCCATAAGGAGCAGTTCACACGCTACAAGCAAGCCCTGGACTATATCATCTTCACGGACTATCTGAATTTCCATCTCTATGAGCACGGCGAGTTCGTGGACAGCGTGCGCATCGCAGAGGTGAAGGGTGACAAGGTGGTGGCTATCACGGAGAACGAGGAGAAGTTCCTGAGGCTCATTGAGCACGTCGGCGACAACGCTATTCAGCGCATCACGTCTGCCTCCCGTCTGGCCAAGCTGATGGCGGGTAAGGCACGTCTGCTGGAGAATATCATCGAGCAGGCGATGGACGACGAAACCGAAAGCTATGCCAACGACAACCTGCACGCGCAGTACCAAGCCTTCAAGGATGTTTTGATTCAGGAGCTGAAACCAACAGACTTTGCTGACATCTATGCCCAGACCATTGCCTACGGTATGTTTGCAGCCCGCTTGCACGATGACACTCCCGAGGATTTCAGCCGCGAGGAGGCTGCCCGTCTGATTCCCAAAACGAATCCCTTCCTGCGTCAGATTTTCAACAATCTGGCTGGCAACGACCTGGACGAGCGCATCACGTGGGTGGTGGATGACCTCGTGACCGTGTTTGCAGCCACCGACATCAAGAAGATCATGTCATCGTATGGTCAGGACAAGCGCCACCACGACCCCATGATTCATTTCTATGAGGACTTCCTATCAGAGTACAACCCCAAGCTGCGCAAGTCAAAGGGCGTATGGTACACGCCTCAACCTGTCGTGGGTTTCATCGTGAGGGCTGTGGATGAGATTCTGCAAAAGGAGTTCAACCTACCCGAAGGTCTGGCTGATTATTCCACGATTGAACGCGATGTCGTCGTAGAGCAGACCTATGACAGGCGCACCACAGATGGCATGAAGCACGCTATGAAACGCTTCCACCGCGTGCAGATTCTTGACCCCGCCACAGGTACTGGCACGTTCTTGGCCGAGGTGGTGAACCAGATTTACGACCGCTATCGCGACCAGCAAGGCATCTGGCAGCAGTATGTAGAGCAGCACCTGTTGCCACGTCTGAATGGCTTCGAGATACTGATGGCTTCCTACGCTGTCGCCCATTTGAAACTTGATATGTTGTTAGGTGAAACGGGCTATCAGCACAATTCGGACAAGCGCCTGCACGTCTATCTGACCAACTCCCTCGAAGAGAGCAACAACGAGCCACGGACCCTCTTTGCCCAATGGCTTAGCCGTGAGGCCAATGAGGCCAACATGATCAAGCGCGACTGTCCTGTGATGGTTGTCATAGGTAATCCTCCCTATAGCGGTGAAAGCCAAAACAAAGGCGAATGGATTATGAAGTTGATGGAGGACTACAAGAAAGAACCAGGTGGAAAGCAGCCTTTGGACGAACGCAACCCCAAATGGCTGAATGATGACTATGTGAAGTTCATTCGCTTGGCCCAGCACTATATCGAAAAGAAAGGTGAG
>JAEEGL011099314.1_pt1 | contig 13588 bp, 12 predicted proteins | sample 9134231 | NCBI WGS metagenome assembly JAEEGL01 (sample SAMN16246548, study PRJNA631951) | gut metagenome | biome: gut microbiome; feature: rumen; material: fiber-attached | host: Bos | place: Iran: Karaj | collected 2018-10
AATTTTCTTATATTGATTCTTTTTTTGTTATTATATCAAAAATCATTTCGCTCAATAGTATATGCTACAATACTTGGTTTGATTATCAATACTGTAATTGTTTTTTTCTTTTGTGATAAATCTTTTCTAAAGATAAAGTTTAATTACTCAAGGAATTTACAAAAAGAATTATTTAAATTTAGTTTACCTATTTTACCTGCAACGATGCTTAGTTGGCTTCTTAATTCATTTGATAAAATAGGATTACGAACCTGGTCTGATTTTACTCAACTTGGATTATATTCTGCTGCATTTAAAATTGTTGCAATTTTAAATGTATTTCAGCGTATTTTCTCAACAGCATGGATACCGGTCGCTTACAAATGGCATGAAGATAAAGTTCTCGATTCTAAATATGAAGAAGTAAGTACTGTGGTTCTTTCAACGATGGTAATATTATTTTCTCTCATAGTTGTTTTTAGAAATTTTATATTACTTTTTTTGGGGCCAGAATATAGGAATACTGCAAAGATATTTGTTTTTCTATTGTTTGTTCCTGTTATGTTTACTGTCTCTGAAACCACAAGTCTGGGAATAAATTTTTCTAAAAAAACAGCATTTCAATTGTGTGTAGTAATCATTTCAACTATTATAAATTTAATTGGAAATTATATATTAATACCTAAATATGGAGCGGAAGGTGCTGCTGTTTCAACAAGTATAAGTTATGTCATATTTTTTTGGGGAAGAACTCTTTTTTCAAGAGTGTTATGGTTTAAATTTAGTCTTTGGAAATATATTATCAATTCTGTTTTTTTGTTTATTTTTGGTATAAATATAACTCTTTGGCAAAATAAAATATTAGAAATAATTACTTTTTCACTAGTTATAATATATAATCTTTATTTTCTAATAGTAATATTGAAAAGGTATAAAAAATGAATATATTAATTATTCCATCTTGGTATACAACACCAGAAAATCCAATTTCAGGAATATTCTTTAAGGAGCAAGCATTAGCACTAAAGGAAAATTTTGAAAGAAATAATAATTATGATAAGGTATTTGTTTTATTTATAGAAAATTTCGATATTAAAAACATAAAAACATATATTAAGAGAAAAAATATAAATTTCAAGAATGAAGATGGGATTCCAACATTAAGAATGAAAATTCTTAGAATTCCAAGATTGCACAAAATTAACATCTTTCGTGGGGCAAGAAAAATTCGTTATGCAGTTAAATTAGCCTCTAAGAAATGGCATGTCAATTTTGATTTAATACATATACATTCAGCTCTACAAGCAGGATTATGGTATAGTAATTCTAATTTAGAAATTCCATATGTAATTACAGAACATCATACAAATTATTCTCAAAATTTAATCACGAAAGTTCAGAAAAAATATTTATCTGTTGTATTTAATAATGCTGAAGCTGTCATTTCTGTTGGAATAGGTTTAGCTAAAGAATTATCAAAATATACAAACAATAAAATTCAAATTATTTATAATATTGTTACCAATAAGTACAAAACTTATTCTTCTTCTAGTAAAAGAAACTCAAAGTTTACAATTTTTTCTTTAGGTGTAAATGCAAGAAAGAAGGGGTTTGATGTTCTTCTAATTTCGTTTAAAAACTTCATCGAAGCAGGAAACTCTGGAGTACTAATAATAGCCGGGTTAGAAGAGAATGAAAAGAATTGGCTTTTATCTATGGATATACCTAATAACATACTAAAAAATGTTGTACTATTAGGTAAACTATCAAGAATTGAAGTGTTTGAATATATGAATAAGTGTGATTGTTTTGCATTAGTAAGTAGATATGAAACATTTGGAGTTGTTTTTGCAGAAGCTATGTATAGTGGAAAACCTGTTATTGCATCATCTACCGGTGGACCCGATTCTTTTGTTAACGATCAGAATGGTATACTTGTTCCTGTTGATGATATTATAGAGACAACAAAGGCAATAACCTTTATGTCAAAAAATTATAAACAGTTTAATTCAGAAACAATTAAAAAATTTGCAGAAGATAATTTTTCACCAGAGAGTATATGCAACAAAATAATAGAAATTTATAAAGAGATTTTAAGAGATGAGAAAACTATCTAAATCGAATTATATAATATTTTTACTTATTCTCTTTAATGCGATTTGTGCTGGTATATATACTATAATACCAATTTCTGGAATAGGATTTGCATCTTATATGATTCTTTTCTTATTTTTACTTATTCTGGAAATTGATAATAATCTTTTAATAAAATCATTTTCATTACCTTATTTATTTGCATTTTGTTGGCTTTTTATTCTTCTAATCATAAAACATAAAGGAACATTCTTTGGTCTGTATTCTTGGTTTTTAGGTGGACTTATAACTATGTCTTTTTTTTATATAGAGGATGTAGATGAACAAATATTTCTTTTTATTTTTCTTACATTTGTAAGTGCCATCTTGTTTTCTCTTTTTGAAATGTTTACGGGTTTTCATTTGCCTATCTCACGTTTTTTGAAAGATTCGGTTTCTTCAAGAAGTTATTTTGGATTACATATACCATCATTTTATTTTACAAATGAAAATGATTTCTCTGCGTATTTGGTTTTATCTTTTTGTTTTCTACGTTCATTCAGATATAAAAAAAGAATACTTTATGATATATTTCTTTTACCGTTATTATTATTTGTAATAATAATAGCTAAAGCTAGGCTATGTATTCTTGGTATTTTTATTTATTATTTTTTCTTTTTTCTTTTTAGAATTGATAGAAAAAAGAGAATAATTTGTTATTTTCTTTTTGGATTTATATTTTCAATAATATTTTTTAAACTAGTAATTCCCTATATAACAAATTTAAGAAATATGCAATCTACAAATTCAATTATTATTCGAGTTAATTTATTGTTACTTGCGTTAAATAATATTTTTATTCAAAAAAATTATTTTGGATTAGGGCCGGCATCTTTTCCAAGTATTGTTGGTTTGGATGCAGGAACAGGCACTATAATAGATCCGCATAATTGGTTTATGGAATTAGGTGTTGAAGCTGGATTGCCTTTTCTTTGTCTATACATATTTTTTATAATTGCTTATGTAAGAAATGAAAAAAATAATTATATAAAATCTTTATTTATTGTTTTTTTATTTTGTAATTTTTGTTCTTCTAGATTTTCAGGAATATTATGGAATTGGTTTTATTTAGCTTTTTTTATTAAAAGATATTATAATTTAAAAAATAATTATTTGGTTATTTAAGAGGGGGTAAATAAATGAACGTAATTTTCCATATACCATTACCTTTGGATAAAAAATCAAAATCTGCAAGTGGAATCCGTCCTATTAAAATTTTAGAGACTTTTCAATCTCTTGGATATGAAGTTGATGTTATAAGTGGTTATAGTAAAGAACGTAAAAGAAACATAAAAAAGATTCTTGATAAGATTGCTTCTGGTGTAAAATACGATTTTTGTTATTCAGAATCTTCTACTATGCCAACATTACTTACAGAAAAAAACCATTTACCGCGTTTAGATATTCCTGATTTCAGATTTTTTAAGTTATGTAAAAAGAATAGTATTCCTATTCGTTTATTCTATCGAGATATTTATTGGCGTTTTGATGATTATTATAAACAAGTTGGACTTAAAGGTTATATTGCAAAATTCTTTTATGAGTATGATGTATGTCAATACTTAAAATATCTTGATACATTATATGTACCATGTATGAAGATGTTAGATTATATTCCAAGACTCAGGAAATTACATTGTGAAGAATTACCATCTGGATGTCTTATTCAAGATATTAATCAAAATGAAAAGATGACTAATACATCAATCTATGTTGGTGGGGTTGGGAATCATTATGATTTACATAAAATGATAAATACCTACTCGAGAATGAAGAATGAAAAATTATTACTTTGTGTTCGTTCTGATGATTGGAAATCTGAACAGAATCGTTATAATGTTAGTGATAATATACAAATAATTCATGCTTCAGGTGAAGAATTAAAAAAATGGTATTCATATCCTAACAAAGCGATGCTCTTCGTAGAACCATCGATTTATTGGGGCTTTGCAATACCATATAAACTATTTGAATATATGGGTTGGGGGCTTCCAATTATCGCATCTGATAATACGGCTGTGGGTAGTTATGTGAGAGAACATAATATTGGGTGGACAATTTCATATACAGAAGATTCGTTAGAAGAATTATTAAAATATCTTTCGGAGCATCCTGAGGAATTAATTGAAAAGCAAATTGCTTTAAGAAAGGTTGCCTTGGATAATACTTGGCAGAAACGATGTGAACAAATAGCAAGGGAACAATAAAATGAAAATAGTTTTTATAGGACCAGAAATTTCTATTCATATTCAAAAATGGGTAGATGCTTTTAAAATCGGGAATGAAGTCCATTTAATTACTATGCATCCACTTTTAGATGGAAGCTGGAAATTTGAGAATACATATGTTCTAAAAGTTAATAATACATTAGGTTATTATTTCAATTTAATAGAAGTTCATAATCTAATAAAAAGAATTAAGCCTGATATTATAAATGTTCATTATGCTTCTGGATATGGTACTCTTGCACGTCTTTCCAGAATTGGTAAGTATATTTTGAATGTATGGGGCAGTGATGTTTTTGATTTTCCATATGAATCCAAAATAAAGATGCAGATTATCAAAAAAAATCTTCATGCTGCAGATCAGATTGCTTCAACAAGTGTTATAATGAAAAAACAGACAGAGAAACTTATTACGCCTAAAAAAGAAATTGTTGTAACTCCTTTTGGAGTTGATACAAATGTTTTTTGTCCAAAAATAAAGAGTGATAGTGATAAAATAACTATTGGAACTGTAAAAACACTTTCACCTAAATATGGGATAGATGTTCTTATTAAAGCTTATAATGAAGCCTATATAAACGGGCTTAAAAACAGTGAACTGTTGATTGTTGGGGGAGGACCTCAAGAAATAGAATTAAAGAAACTTGCGGCTTCATTGCCATCTGCGGGAAATATAAAGTTCATAGGATATATAAAACATAATGAAGTACCAAATTATTTAAATAAATTTGATATTTATGTTGCTCTAAGTGAATGCGATAGTGAGAGTTTTGGTGTGGCAATTGTAGAAGCCGAGTCTTGTGGTTTGCCTGTGATAGTAAGTAATGTTGGTGGGCTGCCAGAAGTAATTAACGATAATCAAACAGGTTTTGTTGTAGAACGTGGAAATTATGTTGCTGCGGCTGAAAAAATTCTTGTCCTGTCAAATAATAAGAACTTACGTAAAAAACAGGGAGAAGCTGCAAGAGAACTTGTTTGTAATAAATATGATTGGAAAGTTTGTGTTGAAATCATGAAGAAATTGTTTAAGGATTTTGAAAATGATAAAGAATAAAGCTGATTTAAAATTTTATTTGGAAGAGGATAGAAAGGCGTTAGGAATAAAACAAATTAAGCCACCTTTGCTTGGTGCTGAAATTTGGAAATTTCAAAGGTCATTAAGAAAATTGGAGTATTATACTAATATACAAGGTGGAATATCAAAAAAATTTAAAAAGACTTTTTGGAATGTTATTAATCATTATCAAGGATTAAGATTAGGGTTTACAATACCTCCAAACTGTTTTGGACCGGGATTAAATATACATCATTATGGATATATTGTTGTAAATGCAAATGCAAGAATTGGTGCTAACTGTAATATTCAACAAGGTGTTAATATTGGTCAAAATCATGATGAAACAGAAGTTCCGACTATAGGTGATAATGTATATATTGGTCCTGGTGCAAAAATTTTTGGAAAAATAACAATTGCAAACGGAATTGCAATTGGAGCAAATTCAGTCGTTAATAAATCCTTCTTTGATGAAAATGTAAGCATTGCAGGAATTCCTGCAACAATTATAGGAAAAAGAAAGATATAGGAGTAAAAAATGCATATAATTGCAATACATCATTATGCAGGTTCTTCTGAACATGGTATGGCTTTTAGAGTTTATTATCTTGCTCAGGAATGGATAAAGGCTGGGCATACGGTAACTATTGTAGCTGCAAGTTATTCTCATATTCGTCGTGTAAATCCAGAGTTTACTGGGAGTTATAAAGAAGAAATTATTAATGGTATAAAATATATTTGGGTAAAAACACGTCCATATGGAGGTAATGGGATAGGTAGAATTCTAAATATGATCGATTTTTTGAAAGGTGTAAGAAAATATCTCTCTCCACTTGCCAAAGAAAATCCTAATGCCGTAATAGCAATGTCTACTTATCCTTTGGATAATTATTTAGCATATAAACTTTCAAAAAAAACAGATGCAAAATATATATATGAAGTTCGTGATTTATGGCCACTTTCCCCTCGTTTATTAGGAGGATATTCAAAATGGCATCCTTTTATTCAAGTAATGCAAATTGCAGAAAACTTTGCATACAAACATTGTGATGATGTTGTAACAGTTTTGCCATGTGCTGAAGAATACATGAAAGAGCATGGCCTTGCAGATGGCAAATATCATCATGTTCCTAACGGCATCTATATTCCTGAAATTTCTGTTAAAGAGCCACTAAATAAAGACTTTGAAGATTTGCTACCCAAAGATAAGACAATTATTGGTTATTGTGGAACTATAGGACTTGCAAATTCTCTTAATAAATTAGTTGAAGTAGCTTTTCTTTTAAAGGATTCTAATCCAGAATTATTTTTTGCAATTGTGGGGAAAGGACCAGAAAAAGAGAATCTAAACAATTTAATAGAAAAGTACAAACTTACAAATATTAAAATATATGATGCTATCCCAAAAGCTCAAGTTCAATCTTTTCTAGAAATTTGTTCAATTATAGTTATTATTTGGGGCGATTTTGATTTGTATAAATATGGTATATCCCCAAACAAAATATTTGATTATATGTATTCTGGAAAACCTATTATTCAAGCTTTAAAAGCTGGAAATGATCTTCTAAGAGAAGCTGGTTGTGGTATAACCTGTGATACGACTCCAGAAGCCATACGTGATACTTTGATTAAGATGCTTAAAATGTCACAAGAGGAACTTGATAATATGGGAAAGAATGGACATGAGTTTGTTATTAAAAAACATTCTTATGATATTTTAGCCAAAAGATTCTTGGATGTTTTGCAAAATGATAAACAGTAGAGGAAAGAATTATGATTTTTAGAACCAAACAACATATAATTCCATTAAAATATTTTATTATATTATTATTTCCTATTATTCTCTGTTGTGCTTGTAATGCACAGGTTGAACATAATGCTATAGAACCCTTTAATATCTTCTATAAGTGACGATGTGATTGTACCACAGAATAAGAGAATTACAATTTCAGTATCTGTTGTTCCTGTGGATTCAGGAGAGATTTCTTATAAATGGTATAAGGCAGTTGATAAGCTTTCAAAGGGAATAGAAATTTATAATAGCAATTCAAATGAATTAGAACCAGATACAAATTCTGTAGGAAGTGTATATTATTATTGTGAAATAACAAATACATTAGGTTCGTCAAGATGTAAAATTCTTTCACCCCGAATTAATGTTTGTGTAAGTGAGAAAATAAATGCAAATATCCCTGTAATTCTAAAACAACCATCTGATGTAGACGCCGTCATACCTGCAGTTGAATATCTTACGGTAAGTGCTTATACATCTGATTCTGGAAATTTGTCATATCAATGGTATAAAATTTCTAATGATGATACAGAGGATATTTTATTAGAAAATGCCACTTCTTCAACATATAAAGTTTCAGCCGAGAATATAACAAATGAGAACTATTATTGTATTATTACAAATACAATTGAAGATAATGGTGATGGAGGAATAAAGAGCATTTCAGTTAAAACAAATGTAGTTCGATTTAATGCAATTTTTTTACGGGATATTGTGACTGCTCCTGTTTTTATAGAGCAACCTAAGGATATTTATATTTCAGCATATAATCAAAAAACAAAAATTTCTTGTCTTGTAGCCAATTCAGTTTATGATATAAATTATCAATGGTACAAAAGTTCAGATGGAACAACAAAAACTGGTGTTCCAATCAAAGGTGCTAATAAGGAAGAATATGAAGTTCCAATAATAAATAAAAAAGGATGTTATTATTATTATTGTGTTGTTACAAATAGATTACCTGCAGATAGTGATATTGATATAAAATCAGCAGCTGCTATTTCAAATATTGCACTTGTTGCATATACAGGACTTGATACTTTGTATTTAGATTTGGATTCTGAAGTAACAAGTATTACTAAAGAAGATTATGTATTAGGAGATTTGAAACTAATATCGCAAGATTTTGGTAATATGACATATACTTTTAAGGATATTAAGGAAGGTGTTAAAGGACGTGGAAATTCTAATTGGGCTTTTCCTAAAAAAGGGTATAATATAAAGTTCTCAAAAAAACAATCATTTTTCGGACATCCAAAGGCAAAAAAAATGGTGCATCATAGCTAATTATTCTGATAAGACTTTGATTCGTAATAAATTTGCATCAATTATAGGAAAAAATATTTACGATACAGAATGGGAACCTGATTTTGATTACGTTGATGTTGTGATAAATGGAGATTATATGGGTAACTATATTTTCTGTGAAAAAATAACTATTAGTGATGGTCGAGTAGAAATACAGGATATTTCAGATGTAGAAGAAAAAATTGCAGAATCAAAGGAAGATAAAATTGAAGATGTAAATAAAGATGGAATAAAGGATTTGAATGACGGTGGATTTATTATAGAAATCGAAGGTAGTGAAAGTCGTGCAATTGAAAATGATTTTTATTTTTTATCTAATCAAGGAAAATATTTCTGTTTGCAAGATCCTGATGAAGTTTCTATAAAAATTCAGAATCACGTACAACAAATCATTCAGAATGCCGAGGATGTTCTTTATAGTGATTCATATAATGATATAGAAAATGGCTGGAGAAAATATATTGATGAAAATTCTGTAATCGACTGGTATCTTATTAATGAATTTGCAAAAAACAGAGATGCATGTAATTGGTTTAGTTCTGTTTATATGTATTATAATCCCGTTGATGAGAAACTTCATTTAGGTCCTAATTGGGATTTTGATATAGGTTTTGGAAATGATGGTGAGGATGGTGCAAAAAGTTATGAAAATCCAAATTGGTGGTTAGCAAAGAATAATGCACTTTGGATAAATAGAATGTTTCAAGATGATTTATTTGTCAATAATGTAAAAGCAAGATGGAATGAGAAAAAAACAGAATTGGCTATGTATATAAAGACTGAAGTATATAATCAGGCAGAATATCTTGACATTTCACAATATTGTAATTTTTTGCGTTGGGAAATACTTGGAACTTATGTTTGGCCAAATCCATCTGGTTGGGAAGAGCGCTTAACATATGAAGATGAAATAAATTATATGATTAATTGGATGACTATGCGCTATAATTGGATAGACTCTTCTATAAATGCATATTGATTTTTGTGACAAGAATTAGTCTTAAAATAAGACAAGAAAGTTGAGAGACTTTATTGTCTTATTCTACAGTAACAGACTTTGCCAGATTTCTAGGTTTATCTGGATCATATCCATGTTGTATAGCACAGTAATAAGCAAATAACTGAGCTGGGATTACTGTAAGCAAGCTTGCAATTGTTGAAGAACATTCTGGAATCTTAAAAATTTCATCTGCCTTACCGTCAAAAGCTCCGCTTGTATTCTGTGTTATTACCAGAACTGTAGCGCTACGGCTACGAACCTCTACCATATTAGAACCAATTTTATCGTACAATTCAGGTTCACTTGCGATTGCTACAACAAGAGTTTGTGGATCCATCAAAGCAATTGGACCGTGCTTTAATTCCCCTGCAGCAAAAGCTTCGGAATGCATGTAGCTTACTTCTTTTAGCTTAAGTGCGCTTTCCAAAGCAGTTGCACTATCAAACTGTCTTCCTATATAAAAGATTTTGTTCTTAGTAAACTGCTGGCTTGCAAACTTTTGGATAACACTCTGATTGTCCAGTATCTCCTGTACCTTTGCAGGAACTGTTTCAAGCTCCATAAGCAGCTTTGTTACTTCTTCCTGACTTAATGTTCCACGTAATTTTCCAGCCTTTATAGCAAGCAACAACAAACACAAAACTTGAGTTGTATATGCTTTTGTAGAAGCAACTGCAATTTCTGGTCCTGCTAAGGTATAAATTACATCGTCAGCTTCACGGCTTACTGTGGAGCCAACGCAGTTTGTAATTGCAACAACCTTAAGTCCTTCTTTTTTAGCAAGACGCAGAGCACTTAAGGTATCTGCAGTCTCTCCTGATTGAGAAATAACTATAAAGATATCATCCTTGTCTAAAAGTGGATTTCTGTAGCGGAACTCAGAAGCGACGTCTACATCTACCTTCATTCTTGCAATCTTTTCAAAGGCATATTTTGCAACCATTCCAGCATGGTATGCAGTACCACACGCTGTAATTACAACACGTTTTGCCTTACACCAGTCTTTGTCCATGTTATTTTCTTCAAAGAAAACATCAGTAGGAACACCGTTACCATCCTTTATAATTCTTGGACGCATTGTATCTGTTAGACCTTTTGGCTGTTCATGTATTTCCTTTAACATAAAGTGCTGGAATCCACCTTTTTCTGCAGCTTCCATATCCCACTCGACGTGACTAGGCTGTTTGATTATTTTCTCGCCGTCAAAATTAAACAATTCAACATGGTCTGTATATAAAACTGCAAGTTCTTTTTCATCAAGATAATAAACATCGCGAGTGTGCTCCAACAGTGCAGTAACATCTGAAGCTATAAAGTTTTCGTTCTTTCCTAAACCTACAACAAGTGGACTTTCCTTTCGGGCACAGATAATTCTATCCGGATAATCCTTACACAAAACTCCAAGCGCAAATGAGCCTTCAAGAGTATGAAGGGTTTTTAATACAGCCTTAAAAAGATCTTTTTCGATTTTATAATTCTGATCTATCAAATGAACAATTACTTCTGTATCTGTCTGTGACTGGAAAACAATTCCTTTGTTTTGAAGCTTGATTTTAAGCTCCGCGTAGTTTTCAATTATACCATTATGTACAATAGAAATTGTATTATCCATGTTTGTATGCGGGTGACTGTTTGTATCGCTTGGTTCACCATGTGTTGCCCAACGGGTATGACCAATGCCCATACAGCCATTTATGGTTTCGTCTGCAATTTTCTGTTCAAGAAATTTAATAGCACCCTTGCATTTTCTAACAAGAATGCTTTCTCCGTTTAATACAGCGATACCTGCAGAATCATAACCGCGGTATTCCAGTTTTTTCAAAGCATTTATAAGCACCTGAGAGGCATTTTTATCGCCTACATATCCTACTATTCCACACATTCTGCAAATATATGATTTTTTATGGTGTTTTGCAAGCGTGAAAATAAGATGTTAAGAAATAATAATCTTGTTAATACAAAGTCTATAAAACAGGAAACAACAAACCTTCAAGTTTGATGAACTTTGCATAAATACTCATAAATTGTTTGATAAAAGAAGGTATTATTTCAGAAATAGGTAAAAAAAGAACTGTTACCAATACTGCCTGGCGATGTATATCAAACATATGCCGATGTAACTGAAATAGAAAGAGATTTCGGTTTTAAGCCAAGAACAACTTTGGAAGAATGTTTATGTAAATTTGTGGCTTGGGATAAGGGTCATTATAAGAAATATATTTATAAAATGATATAATTATTGTAAGAGCCAAGATAGAATGTATTAGCTCTTGCAGAAGAATGTGGCTAAGTTGTAATATTATATAACATAAGACACTTTGTGTTGCTTTTTAAATAGTCAGATTTAACATAATTCAGTAGTGTATTTTGATTCAATTATTATATAATATAGTTATGACAAGTATGCTTTTTATAGGTTTATCCTTTTTATTTTCATTGATTTCTATGCCTATAATCATAGCGGTATGTAAAAAGTTTAACCTCTATGACTATCACGACAAGAGGAAAATCCATTCTGGAAATATCCCGCGTTTAGGTGGTATTGGAATATTTTTTTCTTTTGCAATTAACACTTTTATATTTTTAGCACTGAACAAAAATATCAGTATAAAAGATAATCTGCCGATTATGATTGCTTGCTTTATTATCTTTTTGTTTGCTGTTCTTGATGATATTTTTACTTTTTCTGCTTTCCTTAAACTCGTAGTTCAGCTAGCTGCATCTGCAATTGTTACTTTCAATGGTTTCAAATTCAATCAAATTTTTGCATGGCATGTTCCAGCAGCTTTATCACACATAATAACTTTCTGCTGGATTGTAGGGCTTATTAATGCTTATAACCTTATAGACGGATTGGATGGATTATGTGGGTCTCTTTCTATTACTGCAATTCTTACAATTGGAGTTCTTTATACTTTCTCAAATAATCAGGAAGCATTTATCTGCTTTATTTTAGCAGCTGCAATTCTTGGTTTTTTATGTTTTAATTGGCCGCCTGCAAAAATTTTTATGGGAGACTGTGGAAGTCAGTTCTTGGGATTTATGATTGCAATTCTTCCGTTCTATACATCTGGTGATTATTTTGAATACAACAAGTTCCTGATTATGATTGTTCTTACAGCATTCCCGTTATTTGATACAATTGCTGCAATTTGGAGACGACTCAGAGATCATAAACCAATTATGTCACCAGATAAAGCACATCTTCATCACAAATTATTGAACATGGGCTATTCTTCAAGAAGTGCACTTTATTTCATCTTCTCCTTGCAGATGATTCTCTGTTTATCGGTAACTCTTGCTTATTTTATGGGTACTGTAAAAGGATTATCTGTGCTTGCACTTTCAACAATCTTTATGATTTGGATTTTTGCAATTATTCATTATACAAACCGGGGAATTAATCGTCAAAACAAAGGTTGTCTTCAATTGCAACAAGAGGATATCCAGGTCGAAGAAAATCAAGATAAATAATTTTTCTGGCGATTACTGAAGCATTTATAGTTACCACCAGATTTATTGCATTTTTTTTGTTCGTAATTTCATTTCTAAAAAAGACAAGAATTCATTATGTAGCGTTAATCTAGAATCTAGTTTTGAAATATCTGTTTTAGAAATTATGGAAGATGAGATGTTAGATTTTCTTGATTGAGTTATTTTGGTTCATAATAATTGTTAAATAATAGGTTGTGATATAAAATAATATCAGAGGATAATTATGTTGTCAAAAGATAGAATCAAAACAATTATCTCTGATATCGAATCTGCTAGTAAGAGAAATGACACGGATTTATTTTCAAAAACTCGTGATGTTTTTCAAGCTCGCGTAGACACGTTCGTTTCGAGAACAAACAGATATCTTGAATCTGCTGTAATCGGAGAAATTGGAAATAATACTTTTGATCATAATCTTGATTATGATTCAAATCATCAGCGTGGTGCTTATTTTTCTTATAATGAAAAGATTGTGTCAAATTTAGTTCGCAATTTCGTTTCTGAAAAAAGCCACAAATCCATCATGCTGCGTTAAACAGAATCTCCTTTTGAACGTTTATTGATTCGGCATTCATGTAGCAACGCTCTGTATAAAAAAGGGT
>JAEEGL011236493.1_pt1 | contig 13588 bp, 11 predicted proteins | sample 9134231 | NCBI WGS metagenome assembly JAEEGL01 (sample SAMN16246548, study PRJNA631951) | gut metagenome | biome: gut microbiome; feature: rumen; material: fiber-attached | host: Bos | place: Iran: Karaj | collected 2018-10
AAGTATTAAAATAATAAGGAGATAAATATGTTTAGTGCTAGTGATGTAAAAACTTTAAGAGAAAAAACTGGTGCTGGTATGCTTGATTGCAAAAAGGCATTAGAAGAAAATCAAGGGGATATGGATAAAGCTATCGATTGGTTAAGAGAAAAGGGTATTTCTAAAGCAGCAAAGAAATCTGATCGTATTGCTGCAGAGGGATTATCTCAAATTTTTGTAGATGGTAATCGTGCTTTAGTGGTTGAAGTTAATAGTGAAACTGATTTTGTTGCTAAGAATGATGAATTTAAAAACTTAGTTAATACAATTGGTAATGCACTTATTAATAGTGATGTTAGCACTATCGAAGAAGCGAATGGAGTAGAAGTAGAAGGAACAACAATCGCTGATTTAGTTGTTGCTGCTACTGCTAAGATTGGTGAAAAAATAAGTCTTCGCCGTTTCAAAAGACTTATTAAGACTGATAGTCAAACATTTGGTTCTTATATTCACATGGGAGGAAGAATTGCTAGTTTAGTACTTGTAGATGGCGATAATGCTGATGCAGCTAAAGATGTTGCTATGCATGCTGCTGCTATGAGACCATTATATTTAAATGAAGCTAGTGTTCCTACTGAAGACTTAGAAAAAGAAAAAGAAATAATGAGACAAGAACTTCTAAACGAAGGAAAACCAGCTGATAAGATTGATAATATCTTAGTTGGTAAAGTACGTAAATACTATGAAGAAGTATGTTTAGAGGATCAAATCTTTGTTAAATCAGAAAACAAGGAAACTGTTGGTAAATTCTTAGAAGCTAATGGTTGCAAACTTGTAGACTTAGTACGTTTTGAGGTAGGAGAAGGTATGGAAAAACGTAATGAAAACTTTGCTGAAGAAGTAATGAGTCAAATAAATGGATAATCAAATGATTATCCTTTTTTTTGTCTTTTTATTGCTTACGTTATCTATATAGTTTATAATAAAATTTGAGATAATAGGATGGTTATATGAAGAATAAAAAAGTGTTTTTATATGTTGTATCTTTATTTATTATTTCAATCTTTGTCTTTTTTATTGGAAAGAGTTTTTCTCTTTCATATAATGAAGAAATAAAAAGTGTTGAAATACAAAGCGAGGATTATGATGCTCCAGGTAGTTGGCATATCACTAAGTCTGCTGATTGGACAGATACAAATAAAGCTAGGGTAACTTTTGATGTTACATCAGTTGATTATGATGATACAAGATATAAAGATGTGATTTTAATAATTGATGTTTCTGGATCAATGGCTGGAAACAAAATAGAACGTGCTAAAAGAGATGCCCTTGAAGTAGCTAATAGTTTACTATCAGATACACATAATAGAATAGCTTTAATCTTTTTTACTGATGTTGGTTTTATTAAGTCACAATTTACTAATGATTTATCAACTATTAGTACTTTAATTAATAATGCAGTATATGAAGATAATACAAATTATAATGATGCTTTCTTAAAAGTTGATGAAATAATGCAAAATTATCAAAAAGAAGATGATAAAGATTTAATAGTTCTATTCTTAACAGATGGTTATCCAAATGTAGATACACCAAATCAAGTTGCGACATATCAAATGTTAAAAGACAAATATCCATATATGATAATTAATGGTATTCAATATGAAATGGGTAATAAAATAATCCAAGCAATTATTGATGTATCAGATAATCAATGGATTGCAGATATGGAGACTTTAAATAATGCTTTATTTAACGCTTCCAATAGTATAAATAAATATGAAAACTTTGTAGTAACAGATTATATTGATAATGATAATTTTTATATTAATTCAGTTGATGATGTAGAAGTACCTTTCGGTGAAGTTAGACTTGAAGAAGAAAATGGTATTCAAAAGATTACTTGGGATTTGGGTAATAAATATATTATTGGACAAAATCTTAAAATGTTCATAAATTTAACTTTAAAAGAAGAACAACGTGGACAAACAGGATATTTTGCAACTAATAAAAAGGAAGTTATTACATCTAAATTACAAGATGAAAGTGAGAAAAACTTAGAAAGTACTTTAACACCTGTTCTTAAAGGTAGTTATAAAGTTATTTATGATTATAATGCACCATCAGATTGTAATTTACAAGATATAGAAGAGGAAAATCATTTTCCATATGAATATGTAACAAAGAAGAGTTCTTCAGTAACTTGTTCTGGATATGATTTTGGTGGATGGAAAATTGATAGTGAAGATGCAAAAGATATTAAGATAATAAATGATGATGTATTTGTAATGCCATCTCATGATGTAACTATTAGGGCAACTTGGAAAAAGGTTTATCTTGCAAAAAGTATGAATGGTGAAGTCAAAGGTAGTGTAACAACGTTATATGATATTATGAGAACAGCTTCTGTCCCTGATGATCGAGCATCAACTTTTGTTACAAGTGAAAATGGAATTGATTTTTCGCAACCAGCATCAGACACAAATGGAAAAGGTGTTTATGAATTAAGAACAAATAATGCAATTAGTGATGCCAAGGATACACCAATATATTATTTTAGGGGTAAAGTTGATAATACATTTGTTTTATTTGGAGGATATTGTTGGCAAATTGTAAGAACAACTTCAAATAAAGGAATTAAATTATTATACGCTGGTTTACCAACAGGAGATAATAATGATAAGTGTACAGGGGTTAATAGAAATTTAAGTCTTAAAAATAGTTGGTTTCCACCAGAGTATACATATGATTCGTCATCAACGTTATATTATAATGGCTTAACTAGTTATTATAATTATGGCGGCTATATGATAAATCAAGAAAAGTATGATAGCTTAGCAATCGGTAAAGAGTATCAAACCCGTAAGTCTTGGTATTATTCATCTCAGCAATCAGTATGGTCTTTTGACACAATATATTATTCAAGTGAATATAATTATAATGAAGAAACTGGTATGTATACATTATCGAATCCTTTGTCTTGTACAGGAATAGATTGTAGAAGTGTTCTTCTTGGAAAATATACGTTTAATGCTAAAGCTCCAGATGCAGAATCTGATTTCGTATATTGGGTTTCCAATGTATCAGGTAGCTCATCTAGAGCAGAATTTTATGGTAGAACATTAAGAGCTAATGCAACTATTAATGATTATGCTAATGCTGTTTTTGGAACGGGATTTATAGATAATGGTGATGGAACTTATACGCTTACTGGAACAGAGACACTTAATTTAGCAAATTGGGATTCACGTCATAGTAGATATAAAAATTATTTTATGTGTGACAATTATAAAGAAACATGTAAGAATTTTATTTTTATTATTGGCACATCAGGTTCGTATTCTAGTAGTTATGCACAATATATAGATGGAGGAACAAAAATATATGTATCGTTAACAAGCGATGGAAATACTCTAGTTAATCCAGTTCAAATAACTATGTATGATTGGTTAACAAATGATTCTTATGCAAACTATAACTATTTCTGTAAAGATCATGCAAGTTCTTGCTCTAAAGATAATTTAATGCATGCAAATTCAAAGTATTCTACAGGTTATATGGTTAGTTATAATAGAATATATGGTAAAAGTATTACATATGATGGACAATATTATCATTTACAAAACACAATAGATCAAAGTGAAACACATTTTTTAAATTATAATTCTGGCGATGTCACAAAATATCATTTTGTTTGTCCAGGATATAATGAGACAAAATGTGAAAAAGTATATTTCTACATCCATGGAGGTGGACCTGATTATACTGATGATCGTATTTCATCGATACTAGTATTATCATTAGAAAATGGTGAAACAGATGTTGTTAAGGTATTTAATGAAAGAAAAAATGTTGAAGTTGATCAAAACAAAAATCCAATAAATTATTCAAAAGATTCTATATTAAAAATCGCATTAGATCATTTCTATGAAGAGAATTTAATTAATTATGAAAAGTATATTGATGATGCAGTTTGGTGTAATGATAAAACAATGACTCAAGAAAATATTAATAACAGTTATTTAAGTGGAAATAATATGTCAGATTTAAGGTATGATGCTGGATTAAGAACACATCAAAGCTATAAATATAATAATCCTCTTTTTGGGCATCCAAAATTAACATGTGATGATAAATTAGATGCGTTTACTGTTAATGATACTGTTAATGGTAATGGGTTCTTGAAACATCCAATTGCCGCAATAACTGCAGATGAATATTTCTTAGGTGGACAAACTAGAACAGATACATATTTAGGTGATAGTAATTATTATTATTGGACTATCTCACCAGCATATTCTTATGGTGGTGGCGATGGCAATATGTTCGTTGATAGTTATGGTATGATTTCCTATGGTTCTGTTGGACGTGAAGTAAAACCTTCAATAGTATTAAAACCAGGTATAGACGTAATAGATGGCGATGGAACAAAAGAAAATCCATATAAACTAGATACACCGGAGGTTGAGTAATATGAAAATATTGAAAAATAAAAAGGTGTATTTACCATTATTATGTATTGTATGTGCCATAATTGCATTTATTGGAATTAGTTATAGTGAAACACTTGACAATGATGTTGAAGTCCAACCAAATTCATATCTTACTTATTATTTGGATGTTAACTATGATGGTGTGGATCATAATGGTGTAGAATCTAGCAGTACTGTAACAGCTGATATTAATAGTGGTTATATAAATGTATCAGATAAATTACCAGATGGTCTTACATTTCAAGGATTTGTAACAACAAGTGATGGTAGTATTGGAGCAGTACAAAGAGGCGATTCAAATACATCTTGTCTTGGCAAAGTATACGATGACAATGAAGATGATCCAGTAGATACTGGTGTATGGAATAGTGATAATACAGAATACCATTATCATGGGCTTCATTATGATGCAGCAACAAGGACAATTAACTTTAAAGTAAAAAATTTACAAGCAGGATGTAAGTTAACTATTGGTATTATTACTAAGACACCTGCAACAGTTGATGATCCGAATACAAATGAAGTAGAAAGAAGAAGAGATTTTTATAATTTTGGTATAGCTAAAGAAGATAACTTAACCACTAGTTCTAATACTGTTCATACTTTTATGGGTAGTACAGAATTAGATATGCATAATGTAACTTATACATATACAGGAAATGTACCTAATAATGCCCCAACTGAACCACTTCACACAACTTATGCAGAAGGAACAAGTGTTGCAGTAGCTAACAACATTGAAATAGAAGGGTATACATTTAGTGGATGGAATACAAACGATGTTGTGATTACTAATGGATCTTTTACAATGCCCAATAGTGATGTAACATTAACTGGTTCATTTACTCAAATAAATAAAAATAGCGTTATTTATGAAATTGAAGGAACAATTCCTTCAGGTTATGTTAAACCATCTACTAAAGAGTATTATCCAGATTCAAATGTTAATGTAGACAGTTTAAAATCAGGAGATGTTTTTAATGGATATCGCTTTAGTGGATGGACAACTGAAGATGTAAGTTTAAATAGAGGATTTACATTTAATATGCCTAATCATGATGTAACAATAAATGGATCTTTTGAAGAAATAAAATATATTGTTACATATGCTTTTTATGATACGGTGTTTCCACCTAATAGTGGAAGTATAGTACCTCAACCACAACAGTATTCACCAGGTACATTAGTTTCACTTCCAGAAATTACTGAACCAGAAGGATATAAGTTTTTAGGTTGGTATAAAGAGAATAATTTTGAAATGCCAAATGAAGATATAACTATTTATGGTGAATGGCAAGTACAAACAGGTACTTTTGCTCCAACGATTAGTAAAGAAGTTGTTGATTCAAAGGATTATTATCATGCTGGCGAAACTGTAACATTTAAGATAACAGTTACTAATACAGCAAATTTTGCTATTAATAATGTTATGGTTAAAGAAAATAATAATAATGCATTATTTGTAGCTGGTGTAGGATATTCCGTTGTATCAGATCATATGGCTAAAATAGATAATATTAATGCTGGAGAAAGTGTTGAATTAACATCAACATATACTGTATTAACAACAGATTTCGATAAAGTTACCAATGAAGCAGAAATACTAGGTGCTCTTGCAGATAATCATTATGTGTTAGAAGAAGGTAATTATAAAGCAACTGTAGATTTTAAAGTTAAATCTAGTTTAGTTGTTCATCATTATCTTGTAGGAACAACCACAAAAGTATATGAAGATGAAACTAGTGAAATCATCTATAATGAACCTTATACCACAAGTAGTAAACCATCAAATTTATTGTTTGATGAATATAAAAATGATTATGAATATAATAATACTCATGATGGTGATCCTATTAATGGAATGGTTAATAAACCAAGTATAGAAGTAACATATTTCTATCAGTTAAAGAAAGGTAATGTTATTGTTCATTATTATAAAGAAGGAACTACTGATAGTATTTGTGCTGATATAACAAATATTCAAGAATATCGTAGTAATTATGAAGCACATAATTGTTCAAATATAAATAGTAATTATCAATTTAAAACTATTGTTTCAACAGATAATAATAGTTTAATAGATGGAACTGAAGTAACAGGAACAGTTAAACAAGATAATGTTATAATTACTTATTATTATGAATTAAAACCTGCTGTTGTAATTACACACCATAAAGAATTAAATACTAATAATCAATTAGCTCCTGATGTTGAAACGGATTATCGATATAGTAATCACTATACAACTAGTGTAAGTAATAGTGTTCCAAATAATTATGAGTTACATAGCAAAACAAATAATTTTGAAGGAATAGTTGATACTGATACAATTGAAGTAACTTATTATTATCAAAAGAAGGATAGTAGTTTAACTACGACAATTGATAAAACAGGAACAACTGAATTAACAAGTAGAAACGATTTAGTAACATACAATATTAAATATAATATTGCGGTCATCGATTATATTGGAGATGGTACTATCACTATTACTGATACATTACCTTATAAGATAGATAGTAATTCTTCTATATTAGATGGTGGTGTATATAATGATGATAATAAAACTATAACTTGGACAGAATCTTGGACAGGAATTGATAGTTATGATAATAAAGGAACTAAAGAAGTTATTAAAACGATTAAAGTTAAGTATCTTGATATTCCAAGTTCAGGTGTAATTAATAATGTTGTATCTGGTAAAATAGTATTATCTAACAATAATAGAACTATTGAAGGAACAGTATCGACAACTATTAAATTACCAGGTAAAATTATAGTACATCATTATCTTGTTAATACAACTGAAAAAATAGGTGATGATGTTATAAGTAACGGAATAGTTACTGAGAATTATATTAGTAGTGCATTAGATATTGAAGGATATATAGTTAGAAAGAAACCAACAAATGAAACATTAACTTATACTGAAGAGGATCAAGAAGTAATTTATGAATATGAAAAACGTAAGTTTAATATTTCAACAAAAGTTGTTGGTGGAGTAGGAACTATTACTGGTGATGAAGAAGTATTCTATGGAGAAGATTCAACACCAAATAATATTGTAATTACTCCAAATGATGGTTATGAAATAGATAGAATAATTATAAATGATATAGATGCTCCTATAACAAATAAAGAAAAAATGATTTTAGGTAGTTATCAAAATGTTAAAGATAATATAATTATTCAAGTAATGTTTAAAGAGAAACAATCTATAGCTCCAATAACAGGAAGTAATTCTAATTTGTTTATTGTTGGTGCAATATTACTAATAATAAGTTTAATAGTACTAAAACTAGTAGTATTTGATAAAAAGAACGATGTCTTAAAATAGACTTTGTTCTTTTCTTTTTCGTAAATTAGTGAAATAAATGAAAAAATATTATATAATATATTTAGACTTAATTAATAAAGGAGAAAATATATGAATAAAAAAGTAGTAGTACTTGGAGGAGGAACAGGACTTTCTTTCTTACTTCGAGGACTTAAACAATTTCCTGTGGACATTACAGCTATTGTATCTGTTTGTGATGATGGAAGAAGTACTGGAAGACTTCGTAAACAATTTAATTTACCTGCGATGGGAGATATTAGACAAGTTCTTATTTCTTTATCAGAAACGGAACCAACTGTTGGAAAGTTGTTAAATTATCGTTTTAAGACAACAAGTGACTTAAATGGCCATCCTGTTGGTAATTTATTATTAACAGCAGCTGCTGAAATGACTGGTAGTATGAATAATGGTGTTAGAACATTAAGTAAAGTATTAGACTTAAAAGGTAAAGTAGTACCATTTTCAGAAGATAATTTAACTCTTATGGGAGAAATGACTGATGGAAGTGTTGTTGAAGGAGAACATAAGATAACTCAAAGCCATAAAAGAATTAAAAGAGTATTTTATAAAGATGAACCTAAAGTATCTAAAGAAGCTATTAAAGCTATTCATAATGCGGACTTAATCGTTTTATCAATGGGTAGTGTTTTTACAAGTGTTATTCCAAACTTGCTTGGTAAAGAATTGATTGAAGCCATAGATGAATCTAAAGCACCTATTATGTATTGTTGTAATATGTTCACACAACCTGGTGAGACTGATGATTTGACAGCATCTGATCATATTAATGTATTTAATAGTTATTTAGGTGAAAAGAAAATAAGTGTTGGTATCTTTAATAAAGAAAAGATGGATCCAGTACTAGTAGAAAAATATTCAACTGAAGAACAAAAGAGTCCAGTAGTACTAGATAGAAGTAAACTTCGTAATATTGAAGTAATTGCTGATGATTTAGTTATTGAGTATGATGGAGCATATAAACATGATACATTAAGACTAGCATTCTTAATATTTGAATATTTAATGAGGAAAGATAAATGAAAAAGTGGATAAAAAGAATTGGTTTAATTATATTGTTATTAGCGATAGGAGCACTTCTTGCATATGGTTCTTATCATATATCTAAAAAGTTTGTAAAAGATACAAATGTTAAGATTACTTTTGAAGATAGTGAATCATTTACTCTTGAAGATGTTAGTGAATTAAGTGAAGAAGAAGCACTTAAATTATGGCCATATATTTTCCATATGGAAAATGAAGGAAACCGTAAAGCTAGCTTTAAATTTATAATTAGTGATATCTCTGGAGATATTAAAAGAGAATCTCTTGATTATTATTTAATGTGTGATGATAAGAAAGTAGCATCTGGTCACTTAAAAGAGATTAAAGATAATATCTTATATAAAGGTGAAATTGATAAAAAAGTAAAACAAGATTATAAACTTTATATTTGGAACACTAAAAAAGATGCAGGTGAAAAATACGAGTATAATATAAAGTTAGAATTTAATAATTAGGAGGATTTATGAATAAAGTTAAATTAAATGAGTTTGTAAAAAGTAATAATTTAATAGTACCTATGTATGTTATAAAAGAATGTTCTAAGTTTGATTTAACTTTAGATGAATTCGTTTTATTAATATACTTATATAACAATAATGATATTATTTATGATCCTGAATTATTAAGTAATAATTTAGGTTTAACAGTAGAGAATATACTAATAGGAATAGATTCTTTATCCAATAAAGGATTAATTAATTTAGATGTTAATAAGACAAGTAATGGACTATTAGAAGAAAAAATTAATATTGATAGTTTCTATGAAAAAATAACATTATCATTAATTAATGAGTTGAATGAAGATGAAGAAAGTGATGATAATTTATTTTCTTTAATCGAAAAAGAATTTAATAGAAAACTTAAGCCTGCAGAACAAGAAAGAATTATTAGTCTACAAAAAGATTATAGTGATGAATTAATTAAAGAGGCTCTTAAAGAATCTACTATAAATGGAGCTAACAATATAGGTTATATTGATAAAATATTATTTGATTGGAAAAGACAAGGTGTTAAAAATCTTGATGATATTAAAAATATTAAAGAAGTGTCTAATGAACCTGTAGAAGACATTATTAATGTCAAGTGGTTTGAAGATGATGAAGTATAAAATATTAGAAGACTATTTAGATAGTTTAATACCTAATCCTAAATGTGAACTTGACTATTTTAATGACTATTCACTATTGATTGCTATCATGTTATCAGCACAAACTACGGATAAGCGAGTTAATATTGTAACTAAAGAATTATTTAGTAAGTATAAAACAATTTATGAACTTAAAGAAGCTGATATTAAAGATTTAGAAAGTATTATTAAGTCACTTGGTAATTATCATCGAAAGAGTTTAAATATTAAAGGAATAGCAACTATAATATGTGATAAATATCATGGTATAGTACCAGAAAAAAGAAATGAATTAGAAAGTCTTCCAGGAATAGGTAGAAAAACTGTTAATGTGTATTTTTCTGAATATTTAAATATCCCTGCTATGGCTGTTGATACTCATATTGAAAGAGTTACTAAAAGACTTGATTTAGTAAGAGAATCTAGTGATGTATTAACAATAGAGAAAACATTAAAGAGAAATATAAAGAAAGAGAATTGGGGAAGACGTCATTTACAATTAGTATTATTTGGAAGATATTATTGTAAGGCCATAAAACCAGAATGCTTTAATTGTTCTTTAAAATCAATGTGTAAATATTATAAAAAAAATAACATATAATTTAATAATTATATGTTTTTTTATGGTAAGATTATTATAGTAGGAGAGTATATGGTATTAATATATTTGTTGCTTGCTTTAGTACCTTCCGTTTTAATAGGATGGTATTTATATAAAAAGGATGCTAATAAAGAACCAAAGAGTTTATTAATTAAATTATTTCTTGGAGGAATAGGATCAGCTTTCTTAACATTTGTATTATCAAGTATAGCTAATAGTTATATTCCTGGTATAGTTCCTACATTAGATGGATCTGTAGAATATAATATTGTTGGGCTTTTTATTAGGGTAATGATTGGGGTAGCTTTAATAGAAGAATTTAGTAAATGGTTCTTTTCATATTATCTTGGTTATAAGAGTCCTGAATTTGATGAAGTATATGATATTATTCTATATTGTGGTTTTGTGGCTTTAGGCTTTGCAACCTTTGAAAATATATTATATGTCTTTACATCAGATAATACGATACAAGTAGCTTTATTAAGAGCAATAACAGCTGTTCCAGGTCATGTATGTGATGCAATATTAATGGGTTATTATTTAGGTATTGCTAAACAATATGAAATGGCTGGTAATCTAGAACTACGTAAAAAGAATTTAATACTTAGTGTAGCTATTCCAATGGTAACTCATGGTATATATGACTTCTTAATAATGTCAGGTAGTGGTTTATTAATTGTTATTTGGTTTGGTTTCTTAGTATTTATGTATATATATGCAATGAAAAAACTAAAAGAAGTAAGTAAAGCAAGAAAAACGGTATATCAACCAGTAAGTAATATGCCAACAGCAAGTGTATATTTTAGTCAAAGCAATAATTATCGACCAACATATAATACATTTGGTCAAAATAGTATGTATAATGGTAATAATATGGTTAATCAACCAGTAATGCCCCAACAACCAGTACAACAACCCCAACAGAATTATGTCATTAAATATTGTCCTAATTGTGGTAAATATGAACCAGATGCTAATTTCTGTTCACAATGTGGATCAAAGATAAGATAAAATAAAAAAGCATAAGTAATTATGCTTTTTATATACTTTTTGGAATAGATTTAAGTTCCATAATATTTAATTCTTCTTTATTAATTAAATAATTATATAAATAAGTAACTTTTAATTCGTTATTTAGTATATAATCATCTAATTCATGATAATTAGTAATAATAGGGATACTACTAGTATCTCTTTTTTCTTTTAAATATTTTTTACCATTCTTACTAAAACCTAATACCCTTATATAAGTTAATTTATTTAATTTCTTTACTTCGTCTTTAGTAGTACCAGTATATATATGAAGTAATATTCTATTAATCTTATTATAAGTATATCTTTTTGTTTTAATTAGTTTAATGAGTTCTTCAAGATTATTTGCTTTATTAATTACTTTCTTTATTCTTTTATCTAATCCTTCATTAATATCTAAATAATTATCTAAATTATTATCACTTAGTATTTTATATTTTATTAAATTGAAATATTTGTTGTAGTCAATTTTATTAATACTTTTTATAGTTTCTTTTGGTACGTAATTAGATATATCTATATTATTATTTATTGCTTCTCTAATGCTAGTTGCTGATGTTATAGAATCATTTAATTCTTTATCATGATAATTATTAGTTCTTTTAATACTTATTGGTTTTATATTAGCTTTTAATTCTTTTATTTTTTTAATATAACTAATAGCAAGTAAATCATTAGGTGACTTAATACTAGTCTTTGTTAAGTCTTTAGTAGCTAAAGACAAACTAGTAGGGTAGTTGTTACCTAAATCAGTATATTTCTTTACTAAACTATCAAATTCTTTATTGTTTATCTGAATACTTGCAAGTCTATCTAACTTATTAATATCATTTAATTCACTACCAAATACTAAATAATTACAGTTTAATTCTTTAAGTATTCTAATTGATCCTTCTGCAAAATAATCAGATGAATTAGTTGCATAGAAGAAAGGAAGTTCAATAACTAAGTCAACTCCATAAGATAGAGCTAACTCTGTTTTATCCCATTTATTTAGTAATGATATTTCACCTCGTTCAGTAAAACAAGAGGACATAACTAAAACAACTAAAGCATTAGGAAACATCTCTTTTACTTTAGATAAATGATAAACATGTCCATTATGAAATGGATTATATTCACAAATAATACCAACTACGTCTTTCATATACATCATGTGTATTCTAACATATTATTAAGTATTTAACAAATTATTTTTATATGGTATAATGGTAGTAATGTGTAGGAAGGTATTTTATGAAAAATAGTTTTTTAATTATAGTTCCAATACTTTTAGTAATAGTAGTAGGAATAATATTAGTGTTTACAAGAGATTATAATAGTAATTTAAATACTATTACATTAATACAATATAAACCTGGTGAAGATGAAATAATAAAAAAAGTAGATATTACAAATAAAGATAAAATTAATGAAATTAGTAAATATGTAGATAATCTAAAACCATTAACAGAAGATGAGATGGTAAATTTAATGCTATATCGTGAAATAGTAATAGAGTATGATCATAATATTACTGTTGGTATTAATATAGGACAAGAAAATTATTGTGATTATATTAATAAAGCAGAGGGTATTAATAGTTTATCTAAATTACCAAAAGAACTATATGATTTAGTTATTAATGAATTAAAATAAAAATGTGTTGTAATTAATATTTATGTTTGGTATAATACTAAATGGAAAAAGGGAGGTGCTCTTATGGCAAAGATCGGAAATAGACAAAGAAAAACACTTGTTTGCACAGTATGTAATGAAGAAAATTATCGTACTAATAAAAATGTAAAAAATACTACAGATAGATTAGAACTAAGTAAATATTGTTCTAGATGTCAAAAACATACAGTACATAAAGAAAAGAAATAAGAGGGATAAAATATGATAAATGTAAATGATTTAAAAGTTGGTATGACTATAATGTATGAGAATAATATTTATTCAGTTATGGATACTCAGCA
>JAEEGL012525783.1_pt1 | contig 13588 bp, 14 predicted proteins | sample 9134231 | NCBI WGS metagenome assembly JAEEGL01 (sample SAMN16246548, study PRJNA631951) | gut metagenome | biome: gut microbiome; feature: rumen; material: fiber-attached | host: Bos | place: Iran: Karaj | collected 2018-10
ACGCGTTCGTTTCGACTGGTACGAGCGTAGTGGCCGCAGGGTTGAGATGCGTTTCGATGACGGCCTCGACGAGTACCCCTACTACGAGTTTGAAGGCAACTACCTCATCCTCTACGACAACTCTTCGCATCGCGATGGCCGTGTGTTCCGCTACGCCGGCCACTCAAGATACTAGAGACAACCCTCACAACATTTCGAGGACACAAGCCCAATGGCTTGTGTCCTCGATTCTTTATCGGTTGATGAAATCGTTGAAGGCTTGCTTGTAGCTGTCGCCGATGGGGATGTAAACATCACCGAAGACGATGCGGTTGCGGTCAATCTCTCGGATTTTCTCCTTTGAGACAATAAAACTGCGGTGGACGCGGATAAACCGAGATGCTGGTAACATTTGTTCCATCGCCTTCATGTTCATCAACGACAGGATAGGGTGCGGCGAGTCCTCGGTGTAAATCTTGACATAATCTTTGAGTCCCTCGATATAGCGTATCTTGTCCAAATTGATTTGCAGCAACTTGTACTCGCTCTTGACAAAGATGCTCTTCACCTCCTCTTCGGGCTTGTTCTCACTTTGATGCAACAAGGTGAACCACTGCAGTGCCTTGTTGCATGCCTCAAGGAAGGTTGCATAGGTGATGGGTTTGAGCAGGTAGTCAAGCGCGCCAGTACGATAGGAGTCGACGGCATACTGGTCGAAGGCTGTGGTGAAGATGATGCGTGCGCCCTCGGGAACCATTTTCGATAACTCCATGCCGCTGACTTCCGGCATCTGGATGTCGAGGAACAGCAAGTCTACCTCGTTATTCTTTATGCCCTCAAGGGCATCGGTCGCATTGCTATATTTCCCCACCAACTCCAGGAAAGGAATCTTATTCACATAACTGGCCAACAGTTCGACGGCCAGGGGTTCGTCATCAACGATAATACATTTGATTGTCATAGCTTCTTAATTATTTATAGTAATCTTTGAATGATATTCTGTTGCGTCGGCGTTAAGTCCGCGCTCCCAGGTGTAGTGCCCAGGGTAGATGAGTTCGAGCCGTTTGCTTACCTGCTCCAGCCCGATGCCACTTCCGCTCTTGTCGTTGGCGCGCTTAGGATAATTGCTATTGGTAATGGCACATGTGATTTGTCCATGCTCTTGCGCCATCTCCACGCGGATGAATCCCTTCCCCTGCGGTGAGATGCCATGTTTGAAGGCGTTCTCTAGCAGAGAGATAAAAATGAGTGGGGCGATGGGCGTCGAATCGTCATCGGCGATGCGTATGTCGGTCTCAATCTTCACACCATCGGTGACGCGAATCTTCATCAGTTCGATATAATTGTGCATGAATGCCACCTCCTTGTATAAAGGAACGAAATTCTGCTGGTTGTCATAGAGCACATGGCGCAACAACCGACTCAGCTCATCGACCGCCAACTGCGCCTTGTCGGCATCGAAGGCGATGAGGGCATAGATGTTGTTAAGGGTGTTGAGAAGGAAGTGCGGGTTAAGTTGGTTGCGCAGGTTGCTCAGTTCGGCCTCTGTTCTGCTCTTTTCCGCCTCTTTCCGCGCCTGCTCGGCATGTTGCCATCGCTGTGTAAGGCGCACAGCCATACTCAGTCCCACCACCATCACTAGTGAGAGGGCAGTATAGAAATAAGCGGGGACACGGGGTGGACGCGGCCCCTTAGCAGAATGCCAGGGTACCTTGTCAGTCAATAGGTGGTCGGCCAAATTCCACCACTCAATCACAAACCCCAGTGCTATCAGGATGCATGCGATATTGATGGCGTAGAAGGCACCCTTCTTTCCATTGAAATAAAACTTGGGAATAAGCCACAAGTAGTTTACATAGAACAGAGCCATGTAAGCCAATGGGCCACCCAACGAACGTGTCCAGCGAATGATCGTGACATCCCATGAGTCGGTAGGGGAATTGAAGAATAGTAACGGCAGGAACAAAACGATGCCCCAGCACAGGATGTGAATCGTAAGATTGCGTTTCATATTAAAAGATTAGATAAGCTAGAAGTTCTTATTTATGACCGATGAATTACTCATATCGTATTGCCTCGATGGGGTCAAGGTTGGCGGCTTTCTTGGCTGGATACCAGCCGAAGAAGATACCCGTGATGGTACAGACGACAAATGCCAACACGACCGTCCATGCCTCAACCGTGGCAGGCCAATTTGCCAACGTCTTAATCGCCATTGATGTCCCAAAGCCAAACAGCACCCCGATTACTCCGCCCGTGACACTGATCATGATGGCTTCGATGAGGAATTGGCTCAGGATGTCAATGCCGCGTGCACCGACACTCATGCGCAGACCAATCTCACGTGTGCGCTCAGTCACCGACACATACATGATGTTCATGATGCCGATACCGCCCACCACCAGCGAGATTCCCGCCACCGCAGCAAGCAACAAGGTTAGCATACTCATCGTCGAATCCATCATGCTGCTGATTTCCTCTTGCGAGCGGATGCTGAAGTCATCCTCCTCGTCTTCACGCAACTTGTGGTTGGTGCGCAGAATTTCGGTGATATCAGCGATGGCCAGTTGGGTAATCTCCTCAGTGATTGCACTGGCATAGATTCCCGACAAGTAGGTCTGCGCGAGCATGCGTTTCATCACGGTGGTGTAGGGTGCCAGCACGATGTTGTCCTGGTCCATGCCCATACTGTTATAGCCCTTGCTTTTGAGCACGCCCACAACCCGCATGGGAATCTTGTTGAAGCGCACCACTTGCCCGATGGGGTCGGCACCACTGGGGAAGAGTTCGTCGACGATGGTCTTGCCGATGACGCACACCTTGGCACTGGCCTTGATGTCCGTATCGGTAAACATCTCGCCGCTCTCGACCTTGAGTTGGCGTATCTCCAGGTAGCCTTGGCTGACACCCGTGACACTCGTCTGGTAGTTGTTGTTGCCGTAGATGAGTTGGCCACCACTGCTCACGTTGGGGCTCACTGCTGCCAGATATTTGTTTTGGTCGACAATGGTCTGATAGTCGGCGAGTGTCAACGACTGAGCATCATCGGCACTCATGCGCGCTCCGCCTGGGCCACGGTCAGCACCCGGGTTAATCATGATCATGTTCGAACCCATCTCGGCTATGTTCTGCTTGATACTCTGCTTTGAGCCTTGTCCGATGGCAAGCATGGTGATGACCGACGCCACGCCGATGATGATGCCCAGCATGGTCAGGAAGCTGCGCATCTTGTTATTGGCAATCGCCTTGAGCGCTATCTTGAATAAGTTTGTTCCGTTCACTGTTACAATTTTTAATGCACAATGCACAATGCATAATTCATAATCGCCCGCCTGATGTGGACGTGCCTAAGGCGCGTCCCTACATCATTCTTCTTAACTACTGTAACTACTTTAACTACTTAACTACAAAGAACTAGTCATCGTTGACGGGGAGTTCGGCGAGTTTCTTGGCGGCGTCGAGGATGTTGGGATTGAGTTCATCATCTCGAATCTTGCCGTCGCGCAACACGATGTTCCGGCTGGAGTACTGCGCTATCTCAGGGTTGTGGGTGACGAAAATGATGGTGCGTCCCTCGCGGTGCAGTTCCTGGAAGAGCACTATAATCTCAAACGAGGTGCGCGTGTCCAGGTTACCCGTTGCCTCATCGGCAAGGATGACCGCAGGGTCGTTGACCAACGCACGGGCGATGGCAACGCGCTGCATCTGTCCACCCGACATTTGGTTGCTCTTGTGGTTCAGGCGGTCGCCCAGCCCCACGCGTGTCAGGGCGGTGATGGCGCGCTGACGACGTTCGCTGGCCGAAACCTCGCCGTTGTACATCAGCGGCAGTTCAACATTCTCGACTGCGGTGGTCTTGGCGAGCAGGTTGTAGCTCTGGAAGACGAACCCAATCTTGCGGTTGCGCAAGATGGCACGTTGGTTCTTGCTCATCGTGCGAACTGGTGTTCCGTCTAGGCGATACTCACCGCTGGTGGGTTTGTCAAGGCATCCCAGGATGTTCAGCAGGGTTGACTTGCCTGATCCCGAGGTGCCCATGATGGTGACAAACTCACCCTCGTGAATGGTGAATGACACGCCACGTAATGCCTTGACGACCTCCTCACCCACGATGAACTCGCGTCGGATATCTTCTAATTCGATTATGGGTTTCATCGAGTCTTACTTCTTGTTGCCTTTCTTGTTGTCCTTGCGCGGGCCAGGCATGAAGGGTGAGCCACCCGAGCGCTTGCCGTTCTCTCCTTCCTCTCCAGGCATACGACCCGCCACGATTTCGGTGACGATGACATCACCTTCCTTGACACCGCTCAGTATCTCGGTATGCGTGCCGTCGGTCAGACCCGTCTGCACCGTTACCGCGGTCAGCACATTATCTTGCAGCATCCATAGTTTGGGAGTTCCTGCTGTATCCTTGATGATATACTTTTTGCCAAGGATTTCTGGCTCGGGGGTAAAACGCAGCGCTTTGCTGGGAACGCTCACCACCCCGTTGCGTTCCATCGTGTAGATGGTAACACTGGCCGTGAGTCCCGGCTTGAGTTTCAGGTCGCCGTTGGGCGCACTGATGACTACCTCGTAGGTAACCACATTATTGGTCGTGGTAGCCTTTTGCCGCACTTGGGTGACACTGCCGTTGAAGGTGTCGTCAGGGTAGGCGTCAACAGTAAACGCCACACGCTGCCCCTCTTTCACACCACCGATGTCGGCCTCATCGACATTGGCGATAACGCGCATATCGGTTAGGTCCTTGGCGATGGTGAACATGGTGGGAGTGCTGAACGATGCAGCCACGGTCTGGCCTTCTTCCACCTCCTTGCTGATGACCACACCATCGATGGGCGAGTAGATGGTGGCATAGCCCAGGTTGGTGCGGGCACGCGTCACTCCTTGCTGAGCAACCTTGACTTGCTCCTGTGCTTTGCGCAGACTCTGCAGGGCGACATCATACTCGCTGGCGCTCACCAATTGCTTCTGCTTGAGTTCGGCATAGCGCGCATAATTCTTTTGTTGATACTCAAGGTCGGTCTGCGCACTGCGTAGGGTGGCCTGCTGCGAGGCGAGCTCACTTTGCAGGTTGGTACGGTCTAGCTCGGCGATGACCTGGCCCTTCTTGACTACACTGTTAAAGTCAACATAGAGTTTCTTGACGATACCCGAAACCTGTGTACCCACGTCGACGGTGGTTACTGCCTCGAGCGTGCCCGTGGCGGTGATGCTGGTTGTGATGTCGGTTTTGGCGACCTTTTCGGTGTCGAAACTGATTTGCGCCTCAGCCTTTTTCTTGCCCATGAGCATGAACACGGCCAAGGCAGCTAGCAGCGCCACAACGGCGATGATGATTTTAGTCTTTTTCTTCATATCTTATTATAAACTGAGAATACTGAGAATTCTGGGAGGACTAAGAGGATTTTTTCAATGCACTATTTATTATCTACTATAAACTATCAACTATAAACTATCAACTATTTTGATAGTAGTGCAGCATAGCGATGTTGAGCAGTGCCATATACTTGGCTTGCAGCATCTGTTGCTGGCTTGCCGAATAGGTGGTCTTGTCGGTGGTGAGCTCGATGATATTTTTCAGCCCCAGGCGGAACTGCTCGCTGGTGAGCTCGTAACTGGTGCGGGCAGCATCGGCCTTGGCCTTGGCGGCGATGTATCGCTGCTGCGAACTATAGGCTTGCAACCAATAGTTCTCGATGGTCTTCCACAACGACTTCTGCGTGTCGATGAGGTCAAGTTCGGCGGTCTCGCGCTCGAGTTTGGCGCGCGCGACGGCATTCTTGGTCTTGCCATGGTCCCACACGGGCAAGTTCAGGCTCACGCCCAGCGAGTTGTTCCACTGGTCTTTGAGCTGTGTGAACATGTTACCGCCCCCAGTGTTGTTCGAGGTGTTGATGCCGGCATTGGCGTTGATGCTAGGCTTTCCTTGTGCCTCGGCAATCTTCACGTCAAGGTCGCTGCGGTCGATGGCCAACTGGCTGGAGCGTATTTCTGGGCGATAGATCAAAGCAGCTTGGTAGACGTCAGCCTTGCCAGGCAGTGGGGCAAGCACTTCAGAGGCCAGTTCGGGGTCGGCAAGCACCAGGTCATAGTCTCCGTCCAGTTCCATGAGTTGCTTGAGTTGCAGCTTGTAGTCGGCGAGCGAGGTCTCGTCGGCGACCTTTTGATACTGGTCGTTGGCCAGTTGCGACTCCATCTGCGAGACATCGGCCTTGTTGAGCATCCCCGCCTTGAACAGCGCCTTGGCGCGGTCCAATTGCTGTTGGGCGAGCGCGATTTGCTCGTCGTCCATTTTCAGCGATTCTTGGGCATAGAGAATCTGCACATAGAGTTTGGTGATGTTCTCCTCAATGCTCAGCAGAGTCTGGTGGACAGCAAGTTCGGCAATCTGGGTGTTCAGTTCCTGCAACTTGATGTTGTTGGTAGTTTGGCCGCCATCATACAGCGGCATTGAGGCACTCAAGCCGTAGTTGCCATTATAACCAGCCTTGTGCACATTGGTGGTCACTTGTGACCCGTTAACACTGAGTGAGTTGGCGCGGAATGGTTGATAAGAAACACCTTGGCTGGTCGAGAACGAGACGGTGGGCAAGCGGTTGCCGCGCGCGTCCTCGATGGCGATGCGTTGCTGCTCTACACTCACACGGCCTCGCTTGACCGAGATGTTCTCTTGTTTTGCCCAGCGTATGCAGTCTTCAAGGGTCCATGCCGCCGGTTTGGTCATGAGCGAGTCGCTGGTTTGTGCCATGGCACCCAGCGACAAAATTAACATGGTTGCAATGATTAGTTTTTTCATTGGGTAGATGATTATAGGTTACAAAATTACAACCATTTTTGTGGTTTGACAAAAGAGATAGACCAACTGGCAGAATTTCATAGAGAATCACACCATTTTTACCGATAAATGGTTGTTCATATATGCGAAAAAATCCCCCTCCGAGGTTCTTTCAGAGGGGGATATGGTTGAAGATCGTCGCGGTTAGATAAAGCGATAGGTGACTTGAGTGCAATGCCAAACGAAGTGCAAGGTGAATGCAATGTCAAACTCGTTTGAACATTGGATAAAATTGGCTACACCTCAACAATGCTCGAGCAAGCTCGGCATTGTATTCGGTTTGCACAATTTTTGCTGAACCGAAGCCTTTGTTATTAAAACTTGTTTGAGCATTATCATGACGCCGCGCTGCACCACCTCCTCCTTGCGCCCCAGACCGTCGTAGTATGTCACGGTCTCGGCGGTGTTGACGCCAAGCGTGTCGAGCATCACCCGCCGGACGATGTAGTTGTGCCCACTGTCCTGACACATGGCAGAAAATGCCGCCATGATTAGCGATGGAATAATACAAATTGACGAAATCCAATTGGTTGCTGGCTTTCTCATAATATGCAGATTTATTTAATACGTACACATATAAATAAATCTCAAATAGTTGCTTTGTTAGAATTATTACAAATTATATTATCAGTTATAATAAAGCTTCTTGCTCCTGAATGTGGCAATTTGATTTTCCTCAATTAAAAAGAAGAACTGAATTGATTCTGCGAACGATGCAATTCTTTGGTAGTCGTAAGTCTGCATGTTTACCGATAATTTTGGTAATTCAAATAGTTCACCTACCAAAACACTGTCTTCAATGCTTGAAAAAAATATAATATATTTTGGATTATTTACAGATGATACTGAAATCTGATGTAGGCATTCAGAATATATCGGACACAAAGATTGTAACGATCTGCTCACATAACTATATTTTAAATCTGACTGAATGTCTGGAAATTCCGACATTGATTGAATTGCAAAGAAGCGATCCAAATCATATATTGAATCTGAAATAACGCAATCAGCCATATTAATGGATTCACTCTTTGATATCGAATCGACAGCGGCACGATATATTATGCACAATGAGTCGCATGAAAATGCTTTTAATGAAACTGCATCAAAAACAATTGCCCAAGCAACAACTAATATATATTTCATTTCACTAATATTAAAAAACAATAAACTTTGTCTTACGCGGTGCAATTCTGTTTAATATGAAGCCTGTTGAGGGTTTATCAAATCCTATATAATGGCGGAAAAGGGACGGTTCTTTTTCCGCCACTTGTTAATTTATTTAACTTTTGGCGGAAAGAGAACCGTCCCCTTTCCGCCTGGTCGTGTCGCCCAGGTCGCGCGTGTGGTTGTTATTTCTGCGGCCAGTGGATGCCGTGCGGCTGGGCCATGGTGCCGACGGCAATCATCGCAGTCTGAGACGCTAAGCATTGTTTGATTTTGATTGTAATCATATCTTGTTTATTTTATTAGTAAACATCCCATTTTTGAGGCTATTATCCCCAATAACACATTCAATAATTCATTTCGTTTGAAGAAAATGCCGAGGAGGGAATTGGACGGGCCACGTATTGTAAAGTTTAGGAACACTTTACATGCCCTCTAGACAAGAATCTACTCCATGCAGCCAGTGCTGGTGGACACGAACGAACCTCAGTAGAGGTCGCGTGATTGTTCATTGTAGCTTAGTAACACAAAAGAGTAACAAAATAACACAGAAAACACTTATGCCGTAGAAAGAAATAGTAATTATCACATCATGCAATCTCATATTATAATCCTCTTTAGTCATAAATACAAATTTTCTTACATACTCTCTCTTCCATTTTTCACTAGGAATAAAGATTACCGCAACCAAACAAACAAGCAAGCAAAATATGAGTCTGATATTGCAATATACTCCAAATATTAACACAATAGATGTTATATCCACCGCTATAGACCGCCCAATAGTTGAAACAGCATTGTCTAGAGCTTTTTGTACTGTATGGTAAGCAAAAAGCTTTAAATCAAGGCGAATCATAGCATCAATAAGCAAATATGGTGTAAACATAAGAATGACTTAAAGTGATTTATATGAAATAAAATTTATTGAATTTTAGAAAACGGTGATATTATAGTTGACAGACTGTTGACTATATAGTAATTATTTTCGTCAAATTCGATTTATTTAAAAGGCATCACGAATGGTAAGCCCACTATACCCAACTCTTGTTCTGTTCTAATTGCATGCGATGCATAGAAAAAAACGATTCTCTTACCCCCGAATGTCCAAGATGCAGAGATTATTTGTGGGACTGGCTTGCCCACAGGTATAAGCCCAATACCTGTAAATAGTAAATCTAACATAGGCTCAACCTGTTCGTTAACATTATCTGTTGAAATCATGGCTTGGTATGAATCAATAGCCCCATAAATAGCTAGGGGTGTAGAAACTCTTTCTAACAACTTACCTATAGAACTAAGTGAATAAGCTCTTGACCAATAAATATACCTATTCCCCTTCTTTGACACTTTTAAATAGTTCGCTCCGTGCCTTGTCACCAAAGCTATAGTGGAATTATTATTTCTTAAGCTTGCTCCTAAAGCAGAAACACCTCCATTTATCGCATATATCTGACTAGGAATAGCTGTGCCAAATTCTCCCGGCATTATGCTCATGGAGTAATTCTGAGGTTGAATGTATTTTGGAATACGCCAGACATTAACAGTAACATCAGCCAATAAGTAAGTTCCGTCCTGATACTTGCGTCCATTCACTGGATTGAACGAGTTCAAATAGATATAATCAACATACACGTCCCATTCGTCCACTTCTTCCCAGGCAGATCTGTTCCAACCGCCATTGCCTCCACCTCCAATTATATCATCGATGTTGCCACCGTCACCCAAAATTCTCAAAGCTCTCGAGATTTCAGCAGGGCTGAATGTCTTGTAGGCCATGAGACCACTCTCGTCCACAAACCTTAGCGGGTTGTTGAGACAGTAGGAGTAACGATTGTAGTTTTGGGTATTGTCAGGAGCCTGGACGAGGGGGTCGGGCGAGAGGAAGCGGCCGACAGCGGGATCGTAGAGGCGGGCGTTCATGTTCACTAGACCGAACCACGGCAGGTGCTCGTGGCCGGTGTAGCCGCGACCCAGCAGCAACTCGGGCTGGTTGTCGGGGGCGTACGGCTCCAATGTGGCAGGGTCGCACAGCAAGCCCCAGGCGCTGTAACTCATCTCCTGCAGCACCACGCCGGTGGTGTCGACAACGTGGGTGATGCTGCCCAGGTTGTCGCGCAACACGTGAACCAGCGTCCAGTCCTGCTCACCATAGCGCTTGACCAAAGCGGCAGGGGCATTGTAGGGCGTGCCACCCAGCCACAGGACGCGCTTGGTCTGCGCCACGTTGCCCACGGTCTTGGTGAACTCGTTGTACTGCTGGTCATAGTAAGTCCGCGTCTCGACATTGTGGGTGACGGTGTCGGTGACGGTCATCGCGGCTCGCGTCATGTCACCATAGTAACTGAGCGTCGCGATGTAACTGCCCTCGCGGATGGTGTCGGGCTGCTGCATGGCGTTGAACGAGATGTGCTGCTCGCGCTGGGGGATGAGCGAGGACGGTGTCATCAGCTCGTTGAACGCGTAGGGCTTCGACGTGCCGTAGCCGTACTGACCCGCCGTGTGGTGGGAGGTGATGTTCCCCTTGCCGTCGTAGCCGGTCGACAGGTAGCGGTAGCCCGACAAGCAGTCATACTGTTCGATGTCGGTCAGACGGTTGAGGTTGTCGTATTCGAACATCTCGTCTGTGTCGTTCAGGTCATCCTCACGCTCGGTCATGTTGCCCGTGCCGGCGGCATACCAATAATCCAGCGACTGCAGCTCGTCGGAATTGCGGTCGGTCACCACGCGGTGGGTCACGTTGCCGCGGTCGTCGTACGAGAGCGACTGCGTGAGTCTCCCCAGCCCCACCTTGGTGGGGAGCAGCCTCGGGTTCTGCTTGCGCAGCGTCCAGAGGGTGTCACCAGTGTTGAGCGTAATGGATGCCAGATGACCGTTCATACGCATATAATTCTCGCTGCAAATATAGTCATTATCCTTGGAATACGCAACACTTGCCAACATGTTTCGGTCATAGGTGTACGCTTTCCTGAAGCCGTCGGCGGTCTCGGAGGTCAACTGCTGCAGGTCATTGTAAGTCCAGGACTTGCTGTGGCCGTCACTGCCCGTCATCTGTGTCGGCATGTTCCAGAGGTTGTAGCTGTAAGTCACCGAAAGGCCGTTGTCGAAGGTACGGCCGGTCAGCTGCCCCTTGGCGTTATGGGTGCTGGTGACAGCCTTCCCGTTGGCGTCGGTCTCGCTGGCCACACGGCCGTTGGCGTCGTATGTGGTCGTTCGCGTTCCCGCACTGGGGTCGCTGATGGAGATGCGGCGGCCATACTGATCATAGGTGAACGAGGTAGCGATGTTGCCGGGCGCACGAATCTGACTGGGCTGGCCGTCGGGCCGCAGGTCGTACTGCAGCTTGCCTCCCGCGTCCTCGACCTCGACGAGGTTGCCCAGCGCGTCAACGGTGCGGGTTGTGGACACACCGTCGATAACCGAGGTGGTTGAAAGACCGTTATAAGAATAAGTGTCGCTGTGACCGTCGGGGTATTCTTTTTCAGTCAGCCGGTCGAACGTGTCATCGTATGTGTACGTTGTCCAGCTGCTGGAGTTGCCGGTGGCAGTGGGCATGGATTCGCGGTGCAGCCGGCCTCGGTTGTCATATTCGAAGAGCGTGTATGCCCAAGTGCCGTTGGCGCGTTGCGTGCCCTGGCGCACCTTGCGCCCCAGCGCATCGAGCCATGTCCGAACCGTGGGCTTGTTAGTCTCGGTCTGCTCGCTCATGTAGAGTGCGCCCGGCACGTCGTTGGCCCAAGCCAGCGAAACGGCACGAACCGAGCCGTCGGGCGCGGTGACAGTGTCCTGCCGCCCGAAAGAGTCATAGTGGTAATCGGTGTACAGTGTGGGAAAATCAAGGATAATAGAAGGACCAGGATCATCGATGACCTGTCCGCCGCCATTGGGCTCGTTGCCACCGCCAAGCGGGGTGACAGGGCCAATGACAGGAGGAACCGGCAGGTCGTCGTCGTCGACCCATATACCTGTTTCAGGTGTTAAACTGGATTGTGTTACACCAAAACAGCCATAGGCATAAGTGGTGCGCATTCCCCGTTCGTCGCTGACAAACTGCGGCAAGCGGGAGTCTGCAGAGTAGCCGATGTGCCTTATGAGCGTGGTGCCCATATATGCTCTTGTCTTGACGCGGTCTGGTCTATTGTTGTTATATCTGATCATCTGGGTCAAGACTGGATTCTGCTCGCTGCCGCGCCAGGTGACGACCGTGTCTGGAAGCCATGAACCATTGTAAGTGGTCGTGCGCCCCTCTATTAAAGTCGAGTCGCCACGTGTGACACTCTCGATGTGCCGCCGCTCCATGTTGTCGTAAAAGCAATAACACATATCAAGTTAATAAGCTTAGACAAAGTTTCCTGGCTCTATTTATAGTTAGCATAACAATACAAGCAAGTTCTAAAAACAAAATCACATTAGCCCAAATCCAAATATCATATACAAAGGAATCGTCCAAAAACAATCCACCTCTTAGTGGAATTTCAAGCAATGGATATGTGACAAGAAAGAATAGAATCAGACCATAAAAAACTATATAATTGATTTCTTTCACTTTCACTAAATTGAACAACAAAAATGTATCATAAATAATCAAATAGGAACAAGCATAAAGTTGAAGAGTCATAATGCCTTCATTAAATGTGCCATCTAAAGAAGGCTCGACAGTAGGACTATTTAAATCTACGTAGCATAATATCACGTTAAAAACTAGACACAATGCCAAACGAAATATATTATGGGTTAATCTCATATTGAAAGATTTCTTTTTCTGGGTTATGCGTCTTAATCCAATTATCATATTCATTTAAAGCGTCCCTTAGTATTTCTAAGATATTTCTAATCTCAACTTCACCTGCTTTGCTGTCCATGGTTAGGGTGCGGCCAAGCAGCGGGTCGTACATCCTCGCCTAGGAGTCGTACCAGTCGAGGCCGTTCTGGCGGTCGAGCTCCTTGGTGCCGTACTTGTAAGGCTGGACGCTCGCGTTGTTGCCGACGGTGCCGCCACCCATCAACGCGCCGTAGGGGTAGTAGTTGTTGACCTCCTTGAGCGTCCCCATAATGGTAGTAAATATTCCCCTAGTCATTACACTTTTCATAATGTAGCCATCTTTTGCGATATGGCAAAAAGCCTTTGATTAGTGTTGTGTCTAGTTCTGAACGGTTTGCAATAAATGCTAAATGTTCAGTGCACTTCTCAGAAATCGGCATTGATATGAAGACATTCCCATTTTTAACATATAGCCTTGTAATTGGTAAATTGACGAAGTCTTCAACCATTTTGTCGAACTCTACATGAGAACCATGTCCTCCATAGGTGTCGCGCATCTTATATTTTTCCCACGAAAAGAATTGTCGGTCGAAAACTATAATCGAATCTTTATTATAGGCTAGAATTATGGATCCACCACGATAGAAAAGTGCATACCCCTCAAACTGACTATAATTACTATAATTGGCAATCTCGTCAAAAGGATCGGAAGCACACATTCTCATATTGCAAATAAGATACCCAACTAAAAATGAGCTAAAAACTGCTAATATAACCCCTACTTTTTTCATTTGTGCCTCTTATTATACATATGCATATAACCTTTCTGTATAGACAATTGATCA
>JAEEGL013291095.1_pt1 | contig 13588 bp, 12 predicted proteins | sample 9134231 | NCBI WGS metagenome assembly JAEEGL01 (sample SAMN16246548, study PRJNA631951) | gut metagenome | biome: gut microbiome; feature: rumen; material: fiber-attached | host: Bos | place: Iran: Karaj | collected 2018-10
CCCTGAGCTACCTGCACACCGGCAAGGCGGAGTACCTGGAAACCGCTCGCCGCGTGGCCGACTATTTCATCAGCCAGTGCTGCGGCGACTGGCTGCCCCGCTGCGACTTCCGCCAGCCGGCCGAGCCCGACGTCCGGGACAACTCCGCAGGCAATATCGCCGCCTGCGGACTGCTGGAGCTGGCGCAGATCGCGCCCGGGGCGGACGCGGAGCGCTATTACGACGCGGCGGTGAACATCCTGATGGCCCAGGAGCGCGACGCCGCCGACTGGACCCGCGACAGGCCGATGGTCTTCACCAAGTGCACCGGCGCGTATCACGACCTGAACAGCCGCCACATCACCATGGTGTACGCGGATTACTATTTCGCCGAGGCCATTGGGAAGCTGTCCGGCCAGAAACTGCTGTTCTGGTATCCCAACCGGGGAGACTGACGGGAGGAACGCGGGTTCGGACGCAGATTGTTCCCTTCTGAGATCATAGCATGAAAGGGCCGCCCGGAAGGCGGCCCTTTTCACGCAAAGGGTTGAGGATAAAAAAGAACCTGTCGATTCAATGGGAGAATCAACAGGTTTCTGGCACCTCCATGGGGAATCGAACCCCAGTTTCCGCCGTGAGAGGGCGGCGTCTTAGACCGCTTGACCATGGAGGCAAATTGGCTGCCGAACTAGGATTCGAACCTAGAATGAACGAGTCAGAGTCGTTAGTGTTACCGTTACACCATTCGGCAATATGTCGACCGGACCAAAGCCCAACCGACAAGGGAGATTATACACGCTGGGAATGGAAAAGTCAATAGGAGAGGCTTGGATTTCATGTTGAATTTACAATGATCTCTATCGAAATGCCAAGAAGACGCCAAAATAGCGTCGATTACGATTAAACTTCTGTAATATGCAAAAAATGCGCTTGAAACTTTCATCAGTATGCATTATGCTTGTATCGAAATCAAGGAACATTTGATATATGAGAGGAAGATACCATGAAAGCAGTCAATATAAAGCTGAGTCTTGCGGAAAACGTAAAGACGTTCGTCAACATCGCAAACCGCCATCCCTATGACATCGACCTGCGCGTGGGCAGGCACGTCGTGGACGGGAAATCCATCCTGGGCATTTTCAGCCTGGACCTTTCAAAGCCCATCACCCTGGAAGTGTATTCCGACCACTGCGACGATCTCATGGAGGAGATCAAGCCCTTCATCATCGGCTGAAAACCGTTTGCACATACAGAAGAAGCCGGGACGCCCGAAAGGGATGTCCCGGTTTTTGCGCGCATTGGAGCTGGCCGTTATTCCCCGGTGAAGGGAAAAGCGCCCGGGACGCGCGTCCCGGGCGCTTGCCGTGAACAGGGTCACTTCATGGCGGCGACTTTGTCGAAGTCGGCGGTGACTTCCTTGGAGGGAGCCGTGGTGCTCAGGCTGACGATCACGATGGCGATGAAGGCCACGACGAAGGCGGGCAGCAGCTCGTAGATGTTCCATGCGCCGCCCAGGGGCCGCACCAGGAATTTCCAGATGAACACCATCGCGCCGCCGGAGATGACGCCCGCGATGGCGCCGGGCTTGTTCAGCCTGCGCCAGAACAGGGACATGATCATCAGCGGGCCGAAGGCCGCGCCGAAGCCCGCCCAGGCGAAGGAGACGATGCCAAACACGGAGCTGTCCGGATTCTGCGCCAGGAACACGGCGATAATGGAGATGACGATGACCGTGAGGCGTGCGACGAGCAGGGTCTTCTTCTTGGAGAGCGTCACGCCGAACACGGAGCCGAGGATGTTTTCCGAAATGCTGGAGGCAGCGGCCAGCAGCTGGGAATCGGCGGTGGACATGGTGGAGGCCAGGATGCCTGCCAGCACGAGGCCGGCCAGCAGCGCGGGCAGTATGCCGTAGCCGGAGAGGTAATCCGCGATGGCGACGATGATCTTTTCCGCGTCCGTATTGGTGGAGAAGGCGGCGATCAGGCCCTTCTGGCTCATGACAAAGCCCATGATGCCGATGAACACCGCGACGGCCATGGAGATCACCACCCAGATGGTGGCGATGCGGCGGGAGGTCTTGATGTTGCCCTCGTCCTTCGTGGCCATGAAGCGGAGAAGGATGTGGGGCATGCCGAAGTAGCCGAGGCCCCAGGCCAGGGTGGAGATGACGGTCAGGAAGCCGTAGGGGGAGCTCACCTGATTGACCACGTCGGTGGTTTCGTTCATGGAGAGGTAGCCCGGCACCTGGTTAGCGGTCTCAATGATCGTATTGATGCCGCCCACCATGATGACGCCGAAGATCACCACAGCGACCAGCGCGATGGTCATGACGATGGACTGAATCAGGTCTGTGACGCTCACCGCCAGGAAGCCGCCCAGCGTGGTGTAGAGCACGATGATCGCGGCGGAGACCAGCATGGCGGGCATGTAGCTCACGCCCGGCAGCAGCGTGGAGAACAGCTTGCCGCAGGCCGCGAAGCCGGAGGCGGTGTAGGGGATGAAAAAGATGATGATAATCAGCGCCGCGGCGCCCACCAGCACTTTGCCCTTATCGTGCAGGCGGTTCTTGAAGAAATCCGGCACGGTGATGGCGTTGCCGGCCACGTAGCTGTAGCGGCGCAGCCGCTTTGCGACGAAGAGCCAGTTCAGATACGTGCCGGCGGCCAGGCCGATGATCGTCCAGGTGACGTCCGCGATGCCGCAGAAGTACGCCAGCCCGGGCAGGCCCATCAGCAGGTAGGAAGACATATCCGAGGCTTCCGCGCTCATGGCTGTGACGATGGGCCCCAGCTTGCGGTCGCCCAGATAGAAGCTGTTGACGCTGTTGGACCGCTTGCTGTACATGAAGCCGATGCCGATAGTCATGATCAGATACGCGGCCATGGTGATGGTAATGATGGTCAGAGATTGGGACATGCAAAAAACTCCTTCCACGCCGATGCGTTAATATGCAGGAATTATAGCATGATTATGATTAGACTGCAATACAGAACAAAGTATAGACGAAAACATGTAATGAAGAACGAAAAACGAAAGAAAAATATTGAAAAATAAGGAATAATCGTATTATATGATACTAGACTAATATACCAACATAAATATATACATTCTGTTAATTGGCACGAATGGAGCCCAAAAACATGGGCAGCATGCGCTGGGAGTAGTTTTTCAGGGAGTATTCGCCGCCGCAGATGCACCAGTCATACAGCAGGGCTCGCTCGCAAAGGGCGTATATCTTGGTGATCTCGTTCACGGTCATGGCCTGGGAGAGCTCGCCCCGGGCCTGGCCCTCGGAAACGATCTGCCGCAGCAGGCGGTAATAGATGCGGTTGTGGTCCAGCAGATGGCGCTCGCCGTGGGTGACCAACTGGGTGGAGTACATCCTGGCCAGCAGATCCAGGGGGACGGTATTTTCGATCATGGCGAACAGCTCGGCATTCAGCAGCAACAGCTTGTCGAAGCTGTGCATGTCCGCCGGGAGCTGGGGGATGAGTTCATTGTATTTTTCGTCAAACAGGAAGGAAAGGGAGCTGAGCAGCGCGTCCTTCCCGTCGAAATAGTGGTAGAAGGAGCCCTTCGACGTGCCGGATTCCTCCACGATCTCGTCGATGGTGGTGTTGTCGTAGCCCTGCTCGTAGAACAGCTTCCACGCGGCAGAGACGATCTTCTTCTTCGTTTGATTGCGGTCTTTCTTTTCCATGGCGCGCCTCCGGATGCGGGTTGATGGTACTATTATATGGGATCGCGGCGCAGTTCGTCAAGCGCGAGTCGGCGAATCCGAGGATCGTTTTCCGGCGGGCCGGGCTTGCCCCGGGGCGGGATTTGTGGTATGATGGACACGGTGTGTACGGACGCCGGATGCTGCCGTGTTTGCGGTTTCATGGCACCCCGCCCCATACGATTATGGATGAAACATTGGAGGTCAGCCATGAATACGAAAACCTTGAAGGCCGTTGTGTATACGCTATTGGCGGTTTTCATCCTTTATTCTGCCGGGATTATCATCGCGCATTTGAACGGATTTGATTTCAAAATGATCAGGAGTTCCGACGGGATCGGCATTCCTTCCTATGACGACCGGTATAAGCTCGTCCTGACGACGGATCTCTCCGGACAGTACAATCTGTTTTCCGTGATCCAGCTGCATCCCGATGACTCGTATGGGCCTAAGACGGTTTTTGTCGCGGATGACTTTTGGTATCATGCCAGGTATGTTTCCGACTATAATTGGGTGAAGGGATCATACGATTTTTATGTGGAGTCTTCGGACACCGGCACGCATTATTACGCCTACAGTGATGGCACCTGGAAACCCGAAAAAAGGAAAAAGGGCGGGGAATAGTGCTTTCGGGGCATCTTTCAAGCGGGGGATGGGGAAGAAAATGAACGACACGAAGGCGTTTTACGACAAAACCGCGGCCTCCTGGGCGGAATCCGGGTACGGGGAGGATTCCGTGCCGTCCCTGCTGGAGTACGCGAAGGGCTTTCCGGCGGGCAGCCGGTTTCTGGACCTGTGCTGCGGCTGCGGATACGACTCTGCGCGGGTGCATGCCCTGGGATACGACGTGGTGGGCATCGATTTCAGCGAGGAGAGCCTGAAAATCGCCAGGGAGAGGAATCCTGGAATCACTTTTTTGGGCGAGGATCTGCTGAACGACTATTCCTGCATCGGCGAAGTGAACGCCGTGTTCGTCATTGCGGGGCTGGTGCACGTGGAACCGGAGAAGCTGCGGCAGGCGTTCCAACGGATGGCGGCCGTGGTGAAGAGCGGCGGCGGGCTGTTCATGACCGTGTGGGAGGGCGAGGGCAGGATAGAGCGGATGAGCCTCCGGGTCGTGGACGGCGAAACATACGACAGACGTTTCTTCGGGCACACGCTGGACGAACTGAAGGACGCCGCCCGGGGCCTTTTCACCTTCGTGCGGGAAGTGGGGCGGGACGGTACGCCGTGGCGCAATTACATATTCTCCCGGGACTGAGCGTCCGTGCGCGGCAACCTTTTATTTCCTGTACCCGTCTAAACAGCAAAGAGATTCGGAGGTGTCGGTCATGATGAAAAAGATGATGGCGATTATAATGGTATGTCTGTTGTGCGCGTCCCTGCCCGCGGCCTTCGCCGGCAGCGAGGACCTGCTGGAGGAGGATCCCCTTTCCCTGTGGAGGCTGGATGAAAACATTCCCGTCAGCCTGGACCTGAACGGCGACGGCCTGCTGGAGGACGTGGAGTGGCGCACCCTGGAGACCGGCGAATGGGAGACCGCCGTGGAGGTCAGCGTCATCTGGCAGGACGGCACGCCCGTCTTCTATGACACTGAGGCGCTGTATCCCGTAGGGGTGTACGCCGTGGACCTGGACGGGGACGGGGCGGTGGAGCTGCTCATCTCCGGCGACGAGATGTCCGACGACTACGCGACCTATTGCCTGCGATGCGCGGACGGCGGGCTGGAGCCCATCGACATAGAGAACGTGTATTACGGCATGTATGAATGGGACAGCGAGGAATATTACAGGCTTGGATACGGCATGGTCTCCGCCATCGGGGAAAACAGCGTCACGCTCAGCGGCTGGCGGGACGTGCTGGGCACCTTCTGGGGCAGCCGCACGTACTCCCTGCAGGACGGCCGCATGGTCGCCGCGGACGACGGGCTGTGGGTCTTCGACGAGTGGATGGATCCCGACGCCTGGGATTACCGCTATCTGACCCTGAAGCAGGAGCTGAGCGTCACCTTTACGGTGGAGGACGGCTATTCCTTCGACAAGCTGCTCCCGGGGGACGAGCTGTTCATCTGCGCGTCAGATCTGCAGAACGTGGTGTACTTCATCACCAGGGAAGCCCAGCCCCGGAGCGGGTATTTCTCCGTTTCGCCCAACACGGAGGATGGATGGGGTCTGCTGGTGGGCGGCGTTCCGGAGGATGAGATGTTTGAGTTCCTGCCGTACGCGGGCTGACAGACGCCTGACAAACACATAAAAAAAACGGGAGGCCGCGCGGCTTCCCGGTTTTTAATTGAGGAAACAAATTGCCGGAAAAACGGGGAATCACGTCAGGGTACGACCTTCATACCGACCATTTTTCGTGGGAAGACGATTGTTTTCAATGATTTTGCGCCCCGGAGAGATTTCATCCCGGGGCGCATTTATCACGATGTGTCGCTGCCTCTCAGAAGGAGGACAGCTTCCGGAACAGGTCCTGGAACAGGGCGTCCCGGTTGATGTGGTAGACGTACCGCATGGGATGGCGGCGGGGGTCCTGCGCCCAGTGATAGTCGTACTCGGGGATGGGGCTGGGGATCACCCGGTCCAGGCAGAAGTTCCCGTCCAGGAGCCACGCCACGGCGGTGACGTCCCAGATGACGCGGGTCCAGCAGGAAATATTGCTTTCGCTGGAGCCGGCTTCGACGGTGTGCTTTACCAGGTAATCGCACAGGGCGTTTTTGCCGTCGAGCCAGCGCCGGAGCTCCGGTTCGCCGGTGGCGAAGGCGGAAACAACGCCCATGCAGGGCAGCAGCACCACAGCCGCGCCGCAGCCCAGCACGACGCGGGCGGCGGCCACATCCTGCATCAGGTTGAATTCGTGGGTGTCCGGCCAGTCCAGCGCGTGGCCGCCCAGCCAGACAAGCACCATGCGATCCGCGATATCGGGCTTCAGCAGCAGCGCGGAGGCGACGTTGGTGATGGCGCCGATGGCCACCACGTACAGCGGCTTTTCCGGCGCGTGCTCCATGGCCAGGCGGGCGATGGCCTCCGCCGCGTCGGAGGGCTGGGGCGTGGTTTCGTCGGCGAGGTAGTCCCGGGAGCCGCGATACACCGCTCCCGCGAGGTCTCCCCGGCCCATCAGGCGCAGCACGTGCAGGATCTCATCATAAGATTTTTCCATGCCCTCGGAGGGGGTATCCGCATTCTGGTTGCAGAACGGCGCGGCGCAGATGGCCTTTACGCGCAGCTTTTCCGGGTTCAGCAGCATGTACGCCAGGGCGAATTGGTCGTCGATCTCGTTGTATGTGTCCGTGTCCAGCACCACGTCGATGGGGCCGTCCGGGTGCTTGAGCCGCGCCAGAATGGCGTCCTCATCGAACTTGCGGGGGCCGGTGTAGCGGAAAAAGTCCCTGTCTCTCCAGTTTGCCATGGCATGTGCCTCCTTCTCAGCGTATCCGTATCCGATGCGCGGTCATTCCTCCGGCGGTTGGTCCCCGGCGGCTTCCCGGGCGGCCTGCAGTTCCGAGAACTTCGCCTGCATGGTGGGGTTGCCCTTCGTCAGGCGCTTGATGCTCAGGTCCTGCGCCTTGTCGTTTGCGAGGCGAAGCTGCCGTTCGGAGCCCAGCAGGGAGTCCTTGACCTTCTGCAGGTGATCGATGGTCTTGTCGATCTCGTCGATGGCGTTTTTGAACTTCTCATAGGCGTTGTTGTAATTCTTGTTGAATTTGCTCTGGAAGTCCAGAAGGCTGTTCTCGAAGTTGGTGACGTCAATGTTCTGGTTCCTGACAAGCGCCAGCTCCCGCTGATATTTCAGGGAGTTCAGCGCGGCGTTGCGCAGCACGGAGATCATGGGGATGAAGAACTGCGGACGCACGACGTACATCTTTTCGTAGCGGTGGGAAACGTCCACAATGCCGGAATTGTAGAGCTCGCTGTCCGGCTCCAGAAGCGTCACCAGCACGGCGTATTCGCACTTCTTCTCCCGGCGGTCCTTGTCCAGTTCCTTGAAGAAATCCTCGTTTTTGTGCTTCGTGGCGGTTTCGTCCATCTCGTTCTTCATTTCAAACATGATGGAGATAAACTCCACGCCGTCAGCGCTCTCACGATAGATGAAGTCGCCCTTGCTGCCCGTGCGGGCGTCGTTGTCCTTCTCAAAATAGGCGGCCGGGAAGGCGGTGGCCCGCAGGCGGTTGAACTCGGTTTCGCAGTGCTGCTCCAGACTTTCACCGATCATCTTGGTGGACAGGCGCGCCTTGAAGTCCTTGTAATAGGCGATTTCCTCGTCCTTGCGCCGCAGGTCGGCGTCGTGTTCCCGGCGCTCCAGCTGCAGCTGGCTTTCCATTTTGAACAGCTCCTGCTCCTTGCTCCGCACGGCATCCTTGACGGCGGTGTCCGCGCTGTTCCGCGCCAATTCGATCTGCCCCTGAAGCTGGGTGATCTCTCTGTCCCGGTCGGCCAGCTTTAATTCGTTTTCCGCCTTGACGGATTCCAGATGCTGTTTCAACGCGGCGATCAGGCCGTCCTTTTCCCGCTCGGCTTGGGCGACGGCCAGCGCCACGGCGCTGTCGCGCTTCTCCCGGAAGTCGGCTTCCCGCTGGCTGATCTCCTTTTCAAATTCCCTGTCCCGGACCTGCTTGACGATTGCGGCGTAGCCGGATTCGTCCACCTGAAAGACCTCGCCGCACCGGGGGCACTTGATCTCGCGCATGATGATACCTCGCTCTATGTGTCGTGTGAAACGGTCGCCTCAGTAAAGCACTGGAGGCGGCGGGAGAGGAACGGCGAAACGGCCGGTCAGCGCCCGAAGGGACTGTTGAAGGACCCGATCTCGATCAGGTTCCCTCAGGGTCGGCGATGTAGCAGGTTCGCTGGCCCCAGGGCTCCGTCGTGGGCGGCATTACGGGCGCCGCGCCCCCCGCGACGGCGGACTGGAATTCCCGGTCCACGTCCTCAAAGGTGTCCACATACAGGGCGATTTCAAAATGCCCGTTGAGGCCTCGCGCGTATTCGTACTTCCGACCGGTTAAGGACTCGAAGTCCTTCCTGCCGTAGAGCAGGAACAGCGTTCCGTCCTTGACCAGGTAGACATTGGACGTGTTTTCGTCCTCCTGGATCTCAAAGCCAAGCACGTCCCGGTAAAAGCGGATCATCGCCGCCATGTCATTTACCATCAGTCCAAAACCGTCCAGTTTCATGGCGTTCCCTCCCAAAATGTCGATGTGTGGCAGCTGATGACCTCAGCCGGAAACCTCGCAGCCCGCTTCCGAGAGCGCCGCCAGCGCGGGACGGAAGTTTTCCGCCTTCACGAGAATGTAGTCCGTGTTGTACGTGGAGACGGCAAAGATGCCGATGCCGCGCTCGGCAAGCACGGCGGACAGCTTCGCCAGGATGCCCACGAGGGAGAAGTCCAGCGGCCCCTGGATGCGGAAGGCTCGCCAGCCGTCCTCCCGGGCTGTGGCGCAGGCGGGGACGTCCGCCGTGGCGCAGACGAGGGAAATCTCTTCATCCGTCCTGGCGAAAAAGAAGAATCCTGCGCTCAGGTCGACGTCGCGGACGGACGGGACCTGACAGACAGTCAAATCAAGATCCAGCGCTTTCAGTTGCATGCGGTCAGCTCCTCTGTGGTGAACGGGGGAAATGGAAGGCGAAAGCCCGCCTCTAGTATAGCACAGGAAGCGGCGGGAAACAAGGGGATTCATGCGCCATGCAGCCTGCAGGAAGGCGGGGATTGTTCCGTCCGGAGCTTTCCCAAACGGATTGCAAAGCGGACTGCGAGAAAAAAACCCGTCGATCCAGTGGGAGGATCAACGGGCTGCGAATGGTGGAGCATAGGGGACTCGAACCCCTGACCTCTACACTGCCAGTGTAGCGTACTAGCCAACTGTACTAATGCCCCGCAACGAAAAACATTATATCACTTTCCCGCCGTCCTGTCAATACCATATTTTGCTTTTTTTGTTGCAAAGTGAAAAGCCCTTTCAAGGTACGCTTCCGGCGGGCCAGTTTACCCTTTTGCGGCGCCGACCAGTTGCAATTTGTGGGAAAGCATGGTAGAATGATCAAAAGTTCAGGACATATTCAGCGCGGCCAACCGCGACATCGCGTATCACAAAATGCGGAGGTGAGACCAGACATGCCGAACTGCCGGGACGCCATCGCCCGCATGCGGGATTATCTGGCCCGGGGCGCTGCCCGGTACGACGCCGCCGTCGCCGCGCAGGCCGACGTATTCTACCACAGGCGCGTCCGGCGGCACCCGATGCTGCTGCAGTCGTCGCTGCCCGCCGAGTTTGCGGATTATCCCTATTTCACCCCCAAAGAGATCCATTGCGACGAGGAAAAGATGCTGTACAACGGCCTGCTGGACGCTCTGGCGGCGCAGGCGGGCGGCCGGGAAAGCGTACCTTCCGTGCGCGCGAACATGGGCTGCGGAATCGTGCCAGCGCTGTTCGGCCTGGTGCAGGAGCTGTTCGACGACAAAATGCCCTGGCTGCAGCAGCATCTCTCCGTGGATCAGGTGCGGGAAATGACCTCCGCGGACCTTTCCGTCACCCCCGAATTCCGCCGGGCGCTGGACCACATGGAATACATGACCGACGCACTGCAGGGCACGGGCGTGCGGGTGTATCCCCTGGATATCCAGGGCGCGTTCGACACGGCGCATCTGGTGATGGGCGATGAGATATTCTATCAGATGTTCGACGAGCCCGGGCTGGTGCATCACCTGCTGGATCTCAGCTGCGACGCCATCGAAATCGCTTTCCGGGAGTGCCTGAAGAGAATGCCCGGCTCCGATGGAACCGTGGCGCACTACAACTACCTGGCCTTCCCCCGGGCGCTGGGCGGCATCAAGATCAGCGAGGATACTTCCACCCTGCTGAGCCCCGTCGCCATCGGGGAATTCGTGAAGCCCTACATGCGCCGCGCCCTGGAGATCGCCGGCGGCGGATACGTCCACTACTGCGGCCGCAACGACGCGCTGATGGACGCCGTGCTGGACGAGCCCCTGGCCCACGGCCTGAACCTGGGCAATCCGGACAAGCACGACATGGCGCAGGTGCTGCGCCGGTGCGCGGAGCGGGGGAAGCTGTACATCGGCAATATCCCGCGGTCGGAGGATGAATCGCTGGCCGGATTCATGCGCCGCATGGCGGAGTCCTCCTGCAGGGACGGCGTGTGCTGCCTGCTGCTGCCGCTGTACGCGCCGCAAAGCGAAGCGGAGGAGTATAAGAGGGCGTGGGACGACGCCTTTTCCGCAGCGTGCGGAGAGGGTGGACAGGAAGTATAGTGGTTTCCTGAACATCAAGTGCGCCGGGCGGCATTGCGTTCAGTGCGTATGAAGAAAGCATACCTGGTTCATGCGTTGTCTTCACAAACAAAATCGGGTTTTCAATAAACCAGGATTTCCGGACGCGATCCGCTGGTTTTTTATGAGGGTTTTCACGTCAGAACGCTGTACCGTGGGCGACAACTCATGACCCTGCGGATGCAAAACAAATGTATGCCTCGTTGATGCTTGCGCCATAATCCATCATCAGGCCTTGGATAAACCAGGCGCTCCGGACGCATTTGCGTTCGGAGCGCTTTCATGAACGGCATTCCGGTGGGAGACGGCGGCGGTCACTCTTCCGGCTCGCCCTTCTGTTCCGGCTCGTTTGTTCCTTCCGTCTGGTTGTGCGCCAGGAAGGCCTGCACCTCGGCCTCGGCCTGGCGGAGGGCTTCCTCCGCCTCCCGCTGGGCCTGGTCCTGCTCGATCAGCTTGGGGTCCTCGCCCCGGGCGGAGAGCACGTCTTCCTCGGTGATCTCCATCAGGTTCTCCCGGGTGACGTCCGGCACGGCGGCCAGGCGGTTGGCCTGGGCCACAAGCATGCGCTCGAATACGTTGCGCACGCCGCGGGCGTTGCCGAAGGAAATGGAGCTGGTGTTGGCGTCCTCAATGTACTTCCGCGCGGCCTCCCGGGCGCCTTCGGTGAGCTCGTACTGCCCTTTGCGCAGCTGCAGCTCCAGAATGCCCAGCATTTCCTCAATGGAGTAATCGTCGAAGTGCAGGAAGCGGTTGAAGCGGGATTCCAGGCCGGGATTGGAATGGATGAACTCGTCCATCAGCCCGTCGTAGCCCGCCACGATGACCACCAGGTCCTCGCGGCTGTCCTCCATGGCCTTCAGGATGGTGTCCACGGCCTCCTGGCCGAAGTCGTTCTCCGTCTTGTTGGTCAGGGCATACGCCTCGTCGATGAACAGCACGCCGCCCATGGCCTTCTGGATGACTTCGCTGGTCTTGGTGGCGGTCTGCCCCACGTATCCGGCCACCAGGCCGGAGCGGTCCACCTCCACCAGGTGGCCCTTGGAGAGGATGTCCAGGCTGTGGTAGATGCGGGACATGATGCGGGCGATGGTGGTCTTGCCCGTTCCGGGGTTGCCTGAGAACACCATGTGCAGGGAGAGCTTCGGGTTTTTCAGGCCGTGCTTCTTGCGCAGGTTGTGCACGGTGGCGATGTTGATGAGATTGTTGACCTCGCGCTTGATGCCGGTGAGGCCGATGAGCTCGTTCAGCTCCTTTTTCAGGTCCTCAATGTCTTCCTTGGGCGGTATCTCTTCCTTGGGCGCTTCCGCGGCCTTGGGGGGCGTCGAGGCGGCCTTTTTGCCGTTCGCGGCGTTTGTTTCCTGCTCAGCGGGCCTGTTCTGCTGCGGCTTTGCGGGAGCGCCCCAGAAATCGTCGCTCATGCGGCGAATGTTGCTGTTGATGAGGGAACTGATGACTTCCAGCTGTGTCTGAATGATTTCGTCCCGGTTGTCGGTGGGCATGTCTTGTTCCTCCGAGTGTTATTTGATGAGTTCCTGATACAGTTCCACATACTTTGTGGCGGACTGGTCCCAGCCGTACTGGCCGCCCATGGCGCGCGTGGCGAGCTTTTTCCACACCTTGGGCTCCTCGCGGTAGATGCGCACCGCGCGCTCGATGACGTGCAGCATGTCGTGAGCGTTGTAGTTGAAGAAGGTGAAGCCGTTGCCGTCGCCGGTGTACTCGTTGTAGGAGAGCACCGTGTCCCTGAGCCCGCCGGTCTCCCGCGCCACGGGCAGCGTGCCGTAGCGCAGGGCGATGAGCTGGGACAGGCCGCAGGGCTCGAACATGGAGGGCATGAGGAACATGTCCGCGCCGGCATAGATGCGATGGGCCAGGCTGTGGTCCATCTGGAACCGGGCGGCCAGCTGTCCGGAATACTTCCATTGAGCCCAGCTGAACAGGTCCACGTACTTGCTTTCGCCCATGCCCAGCACCACCAGCTGCGCGCCGGTGTTCATGATCTCGCCCAGCACGCATTCCACCAGGTCCAGGCCCTTCTGCCCGGACAGGCGGCCCACCATGCCGATGAGGGGCGTGCCCGCGTCTTCCGCAAAGCCCATTTCCTTCTGCAGGGCCAGCTTGTTCTTCGCCTTCCGGGCAAAGGTTTTGGCCGTATAGTTGAAGGCGATGGCGGGGTCGGTCTCCGGATCATATTCCTTGGTGTCAATGCCGTTCAGGATGCCGGACAGGTCGTCGATGCGGGAATGCAGCAGCCCGTCCAGGCGCTCGCCGTAGTACGCGGTCTGGATCTCCCGGGAATAGGTGGGGCTGACGGTGGTGATGCGGTCGGCGAATACCAGTCCGCCCTTCATGAAGGAGCACCGGCCATAGAATTCCATGGTTTCGGAGGTATACGCCCAGCTGCCCAGGGACAGCAGGTCCTCCACCTGGTCGATGTCGAACACGCCCTGATACTGCAGGTTGTGGATGGTGAACACGGTGCGCAGGGCCTCGTAGGGGGGCAGCTTTTTGTACTGCGCCTTGAGCAGGATGGGGATGAGGCCGGTCTGCCAGTCGTGACAGTGCAGCACATCCGGCATGAAATCCAGCTTCGTGAGGGCTTCCAGC
>JAEEGL013588574.1_pt1 | contig 13588 bp, 8 predicted proteins | sample 9134231 | NCBI WGS metagenome assembly JAEEGL01 (sample SAMN16246548, study PRJNA631951) | gut metagenome | biome: gut microbiome; feature: rumen; material: fiber-attached | host: Bos | place: Iran: Karaj | collected 2018-10
CAGGAACTCCCGGGCTATTTCTCGGATGATACACTTTATTTTGTACAGAGCGTTTCGGAGAACGAGAGCGAAAATGTTCAATTAAAAGAAGAAATGACATACGAGGATCTGATGTCTATAATCGGTTCAACTTACATCCTTAACGATATTTCCGCAGATGATGTTGCTACTACGGCTGTTGAGGAAGGCAAAGGCGAAACAAAGTATATATATCTTCTTGACAATGAGGCAATGACAGAATATATGACAAACAACCTTGCTTCAAGCGGTGTTTCTTTTGCGGGCGACGGCGGCGTTACGATAAATTATGCCGATGTCAGCGCCAATATCAATGCCGACGGTATCCTTACCGCTTATACTTTCTCTGTAGATGCGGTCATTAAGGATGAAACGGGCGAAGTGCCTTTCTCCTATAAGATAGCAAGTGCTTTCACGGGTGCAAACAGCACAAACGTAAAAGTAAAAACAGAGGACGAACTTGCCGAATATATCAGCACAGAGGACTATGCAAAACAGCTTGAAAACGAGAAGGTAGACCTTGACGAGATCCCCGCGGAAGAGGGTACGGACGAAAGCATTCAGCTTACACCCGAAAATGCTGCGGATTACGGTGTTGAACTTGTTGATGAGCTTCCCACAGAGGCAGCAAGCACAGCAGAATAAAAAATAAGCGGCGAATGCCGTTGATATAGTAAACAATGGAGGATAAAAATGAGTACACGTTATAATTTTAAGGAAATTGAAAAGAAATGGCGTGCCGAATGGGAGAAAAATCCCGTAAACCCAACAAATACCGACAAGCCTAAGTATTACTGCCTGGATATGTTCCCTTATCCGTCGGGCAGCGGTCTGCACGTAGGACATTGGCGCGGCTATGTTCTTTCCGATGTTGTGAGCCGTTATAAACTTCTTCACGGCTATGAGATTCTTCATCCCATGGGCTGGGATGCTTTTGGCCTGCCTGCGGAGAACTATGCGATCAAAACAGGCACACATCCCGCTGTAACAACAAAGCAGAGTATTGAAAATATCAAGCGTCAGGTAAAAGAGATAAGTGCCATATACGATTGGGACAGAGAAGTAAATACCACAGACCCCAAGTATTATAAATGGACACAGTGGATCTTTGTTCAGATGTTTAAGCACGGTCTTGCATACGAAAAGGAAATGCCCCTTAACTGGTGCCCGAGCTGTAAGTGCGTTCTTGCAAACGAGGAAGCAACAAACGGTGTTTGTGACCGCTGCGGTTCTCAGGTAACAAAGAAAAATCTTCGTCAGTGGATGCTCGGCATCACAAAATATGCGGAGAGACTTCTTAACGACTTGCAGGATCTTGACTGGCCCGAAAAAGTCAAGAAGATGCAGAGTGACTGGATAGGCAAAAGCTACGGCGCGGAAGTTGATTTTGCAATAAAAGATACAGATAAAAAAATAACGGTGTACACAACACGTCCCGACACGCTTTACGGCGCAACTTTTATGGTTCTTGCACCCGAGCACGCAATTATCTCCGAGATAACGACGGCGGACAAGAAGGACGAGGTTGAAAAATATGTTTACGCCGCAAGTACAAAGAGTAATGTTTCCCGTATGACCGATAAGGAAAAAACGGGTGTATTTACGGGTGCTTATGGTATTAACCCGCTTAACGGGGCGCTTGTGCCTATATGGATAAGCGACTATGTACTTGCAGACTATGGTACGGGCGCTATCATGTGTGTTCCCGCACATGACGACCGTGACTTTGAATTTGCAAAGAAATTCGATCTGCCTATTATTCAGGTAATAAGCAAGGACGGTAAGGAAGAAGAACTTACACAGGCTTATACCGAGGCAGGTATAATGATAAATTCGGGCGAGCTTAACGGAATGAACAGCGAAGAAGCCAAGAAAAAAATGCCCGAGTATGTTGAAGAAAAGGGTTTTGGCAAAAAGACCGTCAACTACAAGCTTCGCGACTGGGTATTCTCACGCCAGCGTTACTGGGGCGAGCCTATTCCTCTTGTTCATTGTGAAAAGTGCGGCATAGTGCCCGTACCCGAGGATCAGCTCCCTGTTGAACTGCCTAATGTAGAAAGCTATCAGCCTACGGAAACAGGCGAATCTCCGCTTGCTTCTATTGACGAGTGGGTAAATACCACGTGCCCGTGCTGCGGCGGCCCTGCAAAGCGCGAAACAAACACTATGCCTCAGTGGGCAGGTTCTTCATGGTATTTCCTGCGTTACTGCGACAATCACAATGACAGCGAACTTGCATCAAAAGAAGCACTTGAAAAATGGCTTCCCGTTGACCTTTATGTCGGCGGTATAGAGCACGCCGTTCTTCATCTTCTTTATGCACGTTTTTATACAAAATTCCTTTATGATATCGGTGCCGTAAGCTTTGAAGAGCCTTTCAAGAGACTTTTTAACCAGGGTATGATATGCAAAAAGAGCGAATATGACGGCAAACTGTACAAAATGAGCAAGTCTATGGGCAATGTGGTATCTCCCGATGATATGGTGGAGCGCTACGGCTGTGATTCACTCAGAATGTATGAGCTTTTCATCGGACCTCCCGAACTTGACAGCGAATGGGATGACAGCGGTATCGACGGCGTATTCCGTTATCTCAATAAGGTATGGAAACTTGTGGACGAAAACAAGGACAAAGATGTAAAGGCTACAAAGGAAATAGAGCAGATACGAAATAAAATGGTATACGAGCTGACTTCGCGTCTTGAAGCGCTTACCATGAATACGGTCGTTTCGGGCTTTATGGAATTTACCAACAAGCTTATCGCCGCTTCAAAAGAGGCGGGCGGAGTGGACAAGGAAACACTTGAAACGCTTTGTATCCTGCTTGCGCCTTTCACACCGCATATTGCGGAAGAAATGTGGCAGGTGCTCGGCCACAGCGAGAGTGTGTTCACGCAGTCATGGCCCGAATACGACGAGTCAAAGATGAAAGAGGACACAATAGAAATTGCCGTACAGGTAAACGGCAAGGTAAAGGCGACTATCTCCATCCCTGCCGATGCAGACAAGGATACGGCAATAACAATTGCCAAAGAGGCTCTTGGTGCAAAACTGACAGGCAATATCGTTAAAGAGATATATGTGCCCGGACGTATTGTTAATATTGTTGCTAAAGGTTAAGCCTTTAGCACGATATCAATAGTTAATATTAATGAAATGTTAAATTTTTTACAATTTTTTATAAAAAAATGTATACAATTCATTATTTTTATGATAAAATATAAAGAAAGATATAATGCCTATAGTCCGCAGGCACAATAAAAAGCGGATCAAAACCAAAAAAAAATTAATGAGGGGGGAAATTATGCCAAAATATAAGTATACCGCAGTTGATGCGGAGGGTAAAAATGTAAAAGGTACATTATTTGCTACAACTTTGGCAGAATTCAACGCCACGATCAAGCAAAAGGGCGAGTATGTTCTTACCGTGCAGGAGATCAAGGATCAGGATACTACATCCCGTGCCAATGCAAATGCGATCAAGATGAAAGAACTTTCAATCCTGTGCAAGCAGTTCGCTACCATGCTTAGTTCTGGTATTACTATTATCAAATGTCTGGACGTTCTCTACCAGCAGCAGGAAAAGAAAAAGCTTAAAGCTATCCTGCTTAAGGTTTACGAGCAGGTTCAGGTAGGTAAAAGTTTGTCAAAGGCTATGGCAGCTACAGAAGGCGCGTTTCCCGACTTTATGATCGCCATGATCGAAGCCGGTGAGATGTCAGGTTCTATTGATCTTATCATGAACAGACTTGCCGTTCACTACGAAAAGCAGGTAAAGATAAAGAGCAAGGTATCATCTGCGATGATCTATCCTATTATTCTTGCCGTTGTCTGCATTGCGGTAGTTTCGGGTCTGTTTGTATTCGTTATCCCGAACCTTCTGCCGATGCTCGGTCCTGTCGAGTCGCTGCCGGCACTTACAAGATTTCTTATGAATGTATCTAACTTTATGGTAAACAGCTGGTATATGATCATCATCGGTATCGTTGCTATCATAATCATAATCGGTATATTCAAAAATACACGAGTTGTCAGGAACCTGATAGACAGAATAAAGCTGTTTACACCCGGTATCGGCAAACTGTATGCAGTTGTTATGTCATCAAACTTCTGCAGCACGATGTACTCGGTTTTCTCAAGTGGTATGACACTTCTTACATCACTTGAACTTACAACGAACGTACTTAACAACTCCGTCGTTTACGATCGCATGTCTGTAGTTATGGACGAGATACGTGCCGGCGGCGCACTTTCAAATTCATTACATAAAACACAGTTGTTCCCTAACATGATGGTAACAATGGTCAGCGTTGGTGAGGAATCGGGTTCTCTTGACGAGGTACTTGAAAAAACTGCTGATTTCTACGAAGCAGAAGCGGACGATGCTATCCAGAAGATGGTCGCAATGCTCGAACCTATTTTGATCGTCGTAATGGGCGGTTTGATCGGTACTGTTATTATCGGTATCATGATGCCTATGTTCGGTATGTACAGCGCGGTTGAAAATCAGACCAGTTGATGTGTAAATACGGGACGAAAGCACAAAAAAGTAATGAGAACTGTTCTTCCGTGCATTCAGCACGATAATTACAATCTAAGAAGGGAATGAACATAAAAAATGGCTAAAAAAGAAGCAAAAAGCAATCGTGTTGCCATTGATATCGGCAGCAAGACAATAAAAATAGTAAGAGGTTCTGCAGATAAGAACGGTAACGTAAAGATAACAGACGTTATTGTAGAGCCTACACCCGAGGCAACAATGGATAACGGCTATATCAAGAGTCAGATGGACCTTGGCCCTTATCTTAACGGCCTTTTCGGCAAGAACGATATGAGCAAGTGCTCATGCAACGCCGTTGCAAGAAGTACCGAAATAGTAGCGCGTGAGATAAGCGTGCCCGCTATCAAGGGACCCAAGCTTTTAAAGCTTGTTCGCAACGAAGTTGTTACAACATTCGGCAACACAGCCGATTACTACACAGACTACGCACTTGTTGGCGAAGCAACAGAGGATTATGCAAAGGTTTACAAGCTTATGGCTTATGCAGCTCCCAAGGATATGGTAGTTTCTTACCAGGATGTTCTTAAGACGGCAGACGTTAAGCCCGCAAGCTTCGACCCCCACAGAAATGTTGTTTACAAACTGCTTGCAAGACCCGACCTTATGGTAAATCAGGAATCAGTAAAAGACAAGGTCATGATTTTTGTTGACCTTGGCGGTACATACATGGATATCGACCTTATATCCGACGGAACAAGCATCTTCAAGCGTACACTTTCCATCGCAGAAGATCTTGAACTCAGCAAGGATTACGGTCCGTCCAGCCAGAACGACTACCTTGATGACCAGGCAAGCGAATACGCAAGCTACGGCGGTTACGAAGGCAGCTACAACGGCAACGACGACCTTGATGACTATATGTATTCATCGGGTTCGAGAGAGCAGATATCTCCTATCTTCACAAAGGTTAATGAAGAACTTTACAAGATGATGCAGTTTGCTGCTACAAGACAGGGCGGCAGACCCGTTAACCACATTTACCTTTACGGCGGCAACGCTTCTATCGAAGGTATCGATCAGTATCTTTCAACAGTGCTTGGCGTCAAGGTTGAAAAGATCTATTCGTTATCAAACGTAGAAGTCAGCAGCGAGGTAAATCTTTCAGAAATTATTACTGCTGCGGGCAGTCTTATAAGAAGGTGAGGTTAGAGGTATGAATTTATTAAAACGTGATATTAACTTTTTCTCCGTTATAGGCCAGGATTCAAACGGATTTGCCATTGATTTTGAAAAGTGTGTCAAGATAAGTCTGCTTGTATTTGCAGTTATTGCTGCTGTAATTATTGGTATCATGGTCATGATAAACGGTGGTCTTGCACTTAAAAAAGGCAGCCTTGAAAAGGCCATTGCGGATCTTGAAGAGCCGTTAAGGCGTGTTGAACAGTTAAAGCAGGAATCAGAACAGCTTCAGGCAGACATAGACATCTTCAATCAGTCTGTTGCTGAATTTGATACTCAGCCCAGACTTACAACAGAGGATATTGAAAAAATAGCTGTTTGTATGCCGGCAAGTGTTAAGATAACAAGCTTCAGTTACGGCGGTGACAGCGTTTCACTTGGCTGTACGGGCGATTCCGAACTTGCGATCGCAGATTTTGCAAACAGTCTTAGAAATTCTCAGGTACAAAATCCCAATCCTACAAGCGAGGACGATTACTACATAAAAGACTTTGCGGATGTGGCATATACAGGCGTTAGCAAGAGCGGCGATAAATTATACACTTCAAACATTACTATCACGCTTAAATCGCGTGAGCCTGTAGTGGTGGAAGAAGAACCTGCAGAAGAAGAAAGCACAGAGGAAGGAGCTGAAAATTAATTATGAATAAATTAGGTAATAAGGAAGTTATACTTATACTTATTGTAATAAACTTCATGCTCTACTATCTTTTATACTTTATCGGTATTTCACCATTAAAGAACAGTATAGAATCAAATAAAAATGAGATTGAAACTCTTCAGACAGAGTATGATGAGAAAAAAGCAATAGTTGACTCGGAGGATGATTATAAGCAGGCGATAGAAAGACTTACCGCTGAAAAGAAAGAACTGTTTGAAACAGGTTTCCCCAACACAAACCCCGAGAATCTTCATGCGTTCATGGTTAAGGAAGCAGAGGCTAACCATATCACGATCGAGAACATCAACATTACACAGGAGCCGAGAATGGCAAACGGCGATGGCGGTGACGTTGTTTCGGGTATTTTGGACAATACGCTTTCATTAACTGTTGCGGGCAGCTATGCTGATATTACAAAACTTATTGCTTCTATTGAAGACGTACAGAAGACAAGTATTCTTACATCTTTAAGCCTTGGCGGCGATGTTTCAAAAATGAACGCCAGCCTTAATTACAGCTTCCTTTCTGCTGATAAGGATGAAGGAACCGATGCTATCTTTGATCACAAGTTCGGTCAGGCAGCAGGTAACACGGCATTGTTTAAATAATTAGAAGGGGTGGATATTATGCTAAGAAGGAAATTGCGTGATGAGAGCGGTAACGCTCTTATCACAGTTATTATTATAACTTTGGTGCTCGCAATTATCCTTGGCAGTCTTGCAAGCAACACTATAGCGAACAACAAGATGAACCAATCTACGATAGAAACAGATAAGGCTTATCTTGCTGCACGTTCGGGTATAGAAGTTATTAAGCAGATAGCACTTGATGAAAGTAAATCATCGGCAGTGCTTAATGCGAGAGTAAAGGATAACGATACGAGTTCATCAAAAGACGTTACGATAGACCTTGGCAACGACATGGGTAAAGCCACAGTCAAGGTCATCGAAATGGAAGAATGGGTACAGGAACAGGACGAAGCGGGTGTATTCCTTTTTGAACCCGACGGCAGTCCTAAACTTATCAAAAAACGCACCGACAAACAGGTAAAGCTTGTTTCTATGGGTGACTATGACGGAAAGCACTATGTTGTAAGCCGTGTTGTAGCTGTTAACCCTAAAAAAACAGGCGACTTCGACCTTAGAAAACGTGCCTACACAAAAACAGGTGATACGACCGATTCCGCACTTAAGGGCGGTATTCAGGGTGATGTTATTATTACGGGCGGCGGTGATACAACTATACACGGCGCAAATGGCAAACATCCCCTGCATAAAGTTATTGCTATCAAAAACCTTGACATGGTCGGCACCGATGATATGCAGTGTGAGCTTATAGCAACAGGAGGACATCTTGTGCTTAGCTGTAGTGCAACTGTAGATACCGATATCCTTGTAGGTCTTAAGAAAAATATCGGCGACAGTGTACTTAACCCATATTTTAAAGCGCAGAATACCTTGGTTAAAGGTACGGTAAAATGTGAGGGCGATGTTTTGCTGCAAGGTACCGTAAATATCGGTACTCTTCCGGTAGGAACAGATTACAGTGCAACACCCGTTCTTATTGCAGGCGGCGACCTGGTTGTAGATGGCGGCAGCGGAGCAAGAATAGACGGCAGTGAAGTTACAATAACAAACGAAGGTTCTGTTTTAAATTCCGGCGGACGTAATGTAATAAATGGTACAGCAGTTATCGGCGGTAATGGCACAATTGGCGGTACTACCATAATATATGGTGATGTTATCTGCTACGGCGACCTTACTTTGGGTGAAGCTGTAACTGTATATGGTACTGTTTACACAGGTGGTAAGCTTACATGGAAGTGCAACGGTCATTCAAACAAAGGCCGTGTTGCGTATGCAGGCTCATCTTTAAGTGCAGCAACAGGCGTCGGCAGTGCAGACATAACTGTTTATAATAGCCTTGTTACGAGCAGTATATCCAACAGCAGCAAGTACAACGGCATAGAATACGTTTATGCAACAGACGGAGGCGGCATTACCGCAAATGCAGCTGTTCTTAAATCGAAACTTGACAATACATTTAATACAGGTCAGGACCTTGTAGGTGCCGATGCTTATGTTACAGAAGAATTACAGCAGTCACCTACACCTTATGTTACTGTGCCTTCAAGCTTGGCATCGGCGGCTGTACAGCCTATCAATGATAGTGTTACAGATTCTGTTGAGATAACGGGCAACTGTATACTCCAGGGCAACGGCACGGCATACGGACAGTGGTACGGCGATAAGAGTATCATCTATGTAAATGCAAAGAATAATGATATCGACATTCTTGTAAGAGGCGATGTTGTTCTTGGATGCCGCGGTACCATTCTTATAAATGACGGCGGCGGCGCTCATAAAGTAAGAATGTTTATGGAAAATGGTTCAAGCCTGACTGTAGACAGCAGCAAATCCAATGCCTCATGGGCGTTTGTACCTGTCAGCGATAAAGCAGCCAATAAAACTTTGGATGAATTTAGAACCGTGTCAGGCGGAAATAATTTTGGCTGGAAAGCCAACGGCTCAACGACACAGAATGAGTATGTTGACTTGTCAAAAATGCCGAGATTCTATCTCCTTGCCGAAAGAACGGCTTCAACTAAGGCGTATGCGACAATAACGCTTAATAACAGTGGTTATATTCCTGCTGCGGTAATAGCACCGGGTCTTACCATAAATGCATGTAACGACCGTGCCGGTATTACAGAAGATTCATCCAGCAATAACCCCTTAAACTGGAGCCTTACAGGTGCCACACCTATCATTTATGGTTTGGCGCTGTGTGATAACCTTGATTTCGGCGGTTATAACAAGACAGCTATCAAGTACTATACCGAATTCGGCGAGGATGAGTCTACGGCGGCGCTTAATCTGCTTGCGGACCTTAGCGGTGTTGTAACATACAGTACTGAGTAATGAGGAGGGATATTATGAAAAAAGCTATCTTTAAAAAACTAATATCTTCCCACTCGGGTTTTTCGCTGCTTGAACTTATAATTGCAGTTGCGATCCTTGTTATAGTAACATCAATGGTAGCCCCTGCGTTGTATTCAAATTTAAAGTCGGAAAACCGCAACAGACAGATACGTACAAATCGTGAGGCTATTGTAGGAAACCTTGATAAGTACTACAATAAAAACTATACTACCTCAACAGATTATATAAAAGAAACAAAAAGCTTTACAGCCCAGTTCCCTTCGGGAGCAGAGACTGTTCAGGCCGATCGTATTTACAGTGCTGACTCCAATTACAGCATTGTTAAAGCCGATTTGACACATTGACGGGGAGGGAAAATACAATGAGAAAATTTATTAAAGACAACAGCGCTTTTACTCTTGTTGAGCTTGTTGTCACCATTGCAGTTTTCAGTATCTTCAGTGTCGGTATACTTGGAATACTTAATGCGTCGAACCGTGCTTCGATCAATATTATGGAGTCTATGGTCTATCAGCAGCAGGCAGAGGGCATTGTAAGTGATGTGAGAGCTCAGCTTTCCAACGTACAGGATCTTAGTGTATGGAATGTGCTTAATCCTGTTATTCCCGACCCCAACATCGAAAAAACAGATGCAGAAGGCAATAAATACATAGATGATTATTGCTATATTGTAGCTGATGATGTTGACGGCGGTGTAATTGTAAACATTTATGACCCCGACACAAAGACCAGAAGCGAAACAAAAATAGGCGGTCCAAAGCGTATTTCGGGCGGAAGATATACTATCGACAAGGTAAGCTTTGTCAAAGACGGTAATTCTATAAGTATTACGACCAAACCATATATGCGAACCGTAGATTCCGTAGGTGGTGTTAGTGAAACCCCTATATATAACTTCGAACTTGCTACAAATGTAGCGGTGGATGATGAATGTATGGCTTTGGATGAGCTTTATACACCCATAGGCGATTCGGCTGGACGTGTTATCCGTTTCAGAAGAATCATCACGGAAGAGCAGAGCTATCAGTGGAAAGATGTTAAAAATCTTCCTGTTGATCCCGAAACACAGACTGCTGATATTTCGGGTGTAAACTATGATACAAAGATCGGCTCGGTTGCTGTAGTAAATACAAAGGATGAATATTATAGATGGAGTGTTTCTTACGACTTTGATACTACAAAGATAAAGAAAGTAACACGTATCTATGACTGTGACGATATGGATGCCGTAATAACCGGCAATACGCATGTCACACTTACAGCAAAAGCACCCGGCGTGTCAAGAAGCAACTCGCTTCAGACATTCAGCTTTAAATTTGATTCCGAGGCTGCGGATGGTGTACAAAGTGCATCTATTTCCGACAATGGATATGACAGCACAACAGGTGCAGGTACGGGTGTACTTACTGTCACAAATACAAAAGACGGTGCTTACTCCGACAGCAAAACATTGACCATTTCGGGTCAGACTATAGAGAGTATGACTATTACTACTGCTCCGTCGGTAGGTACGGCATCTGTTTCAGGCAGTACTATATCATTTAATATACCTAAGAGCAACAGCCCCGTAAGTATTCCTTTCTCGTATAAAGTTAAGATAAATACAGGGTCTGTAAATGTAAAGAGCATCTCTATTGATAAAAACAACAAAACGGGCAGCATTACCGTAGAAAATACAAAGGCAACAGAGGCTGAATTTACTTGCGATGTTGACTTTGGTGCGGATAAGGCTACAGATCTCAGCGGCAGCGGTCTTGTGGTACAGAGCGGTCTGAATACCTCTAAGGTAACTGTCGAGAGTACAGCACCCGCAAATCAAACATCTACGTTCAACTTTACATTTGTATTGGTTGAGGCAGATAAACCGCTTACGGTATCGTTTACACCGGGCAACAGTAATTATGATTATACTTTCAATGGCGTAACGGGTAAGGCTACCGATGTATATGCTATCGTTAAAAACAGCAACAATAAGACATTTACGGGTACTGTTACAGCACCTGTATCGGGTATGCCGAGTAATGCTGCTATTGCTAAAACAGATGCAAATGTGGGAAGTGTGTCCTTAAGCGGCACAAACGCAACAGTTACCGCTACACTTGATGCGAATGAAGAAACGGTTGCAAATACAAGCGGTAAGCACATTATGTTTACTTATTTTGTGCCTAATGTTGCAGGTGCTACAAATGTAAATGTGCATTTTGATTCTGCAAATACAGTTAATACAGCAACCGGATGGGTAAATATGACAGTTGGTTTTGCCGGCGGCGTTGTAGATGTTGCAAGCAACAATAAGTTGTCGGGTTATGCATATGGAAATGCTCCCAACAGAAGTGACACATCTTACTCCGTACAAGAGGGACAAAAACTTGAAGTTTGCCTTGCGGTAAATAACAACAGTACATTTGGCGACTATAAGAGTTGGACATATAATGATTTGGTAAACAATAATATCACAGACATTTGGGTATATAAGACCCAAATACTGACTACGAAGCCTGATGGTTGGGGAGTTGCTTCTACTACAGAAGAACCTCAGGATGCACCTGCGGATAGTCTTACAGGTACGGGAAGTTTGAATGGCAATGGAAGTAAGCTGAAATTCAGCATTTCCAACAGCGCTAATATTGCGCTTAAGAATTGGACAATGGTTGTTGTATTTGATAAAGCTGTGACTGCCAACGGATATGGAAACTTTAATTGTTCAAGTTCGGGGAATACGGTCACTGTTACGAGTGGCGCAGGTTGGAATGAGAGTATAGGTGCAAATGGTAATTTGTCCAATGAAATAGGCTTATCGGGTGCAGGTTCTATTCAAAGTATTACAGTAACATTCAGTTAATTATTTGGGGCGCGAAAGCGCCCCTATCCAAAAATCTAAATTTAAACAGGAAGTGATTTTTATGGGAATGCCAATGAGCGGCCCACAGGGTCAGAAGAATATTCCTATAGGTAAGCTTTTGCTTATGAACGGTCTTATTACGGTAGACCAGTTGGAATATGCCCTTAAAATTCAAAAGCAAAAGGGCAAAAAATTAGGTGACACACTTATAGAACTTGGCTATATTTCGGAAACTGACCTTGGACGCATTCTTGCGAGCCGTCTTAAGGTAGATTTTGTAGAGATAGGCACGCTTGAACCAAATAAAGAAGCAACAGCGCTTCTCAAAATGGATTACTGCGAAAAACATACGGTTTTGCCTATAGATTTGACGGAAAAGGGCATTGTGGTAGCAACTATCGACCCCATGAACTTCTTCTTGTCGGATGATATCCGTGTTAAGTCGGGCAAGCCTGTTAAGTTTGTGCTTGCTACTCAAGCAGATATTGAAGCTAATATACCTATCTGGTATTCGGGCGAGGAAACAGACGAGGCATCGGAATCCGTTAACCAGGAGTTTGCCGAGTTTGACGAAGCCGAGATGGAACAGGTAGACCTTGGCGATCAGCTTAAAAGTGAGATCGACAATGCGCCTATCGTTAAATTTGTTAATAATGTTATTGAAACAGCCATCAAGACAGGTACATCAGATATTCATATCGAGCCTCAGAAAGAGGTCACTCGTATACGAATGAGAATTGACGGTCAGATGGTTGAAAAAATGGAAATTAAGGCAGCTGCTCACGGCAACCTTTCAGCCCGTATCAAAATTATGAGCGGTATGGACATTGCCGAAAAGCGTATACCTCAGGACGGTCGTATCGAGTACAAGCTGGATGGTCGTCAGGTCGATCTGCGTGTTTCCGCTCTGCCCACCGTTTACGGCGAAAAGATCGTTATCAGAGTTCTGGGCGGTATCGGTACCGTCCTCTCGATAGATCAGCTGGGTATGAGCGAGGTCAATCTTAAATTCTTTAAGAGTATGATAAAATCACCTAACGGTATCATTCTTGTTTGCGGTCCTACAGGTTCAGGTAAGTCTACAACACTTTACTCCGTACTTTCCGAGGTAAATGATGCGACTATCAACACAGTTACCGTTGAAGACCCTGTCGAGTATAAACTGGATGGTCTTAACCAGGTACAGGTTAACGCAAAGGCGGGCATGACATTTGCCGCGGCTCTTCGTTCTATTCTGCGTCAGGACCCCGATGTTATCATGATAGGTGAGATCCGAGACGACGAGACTGCTCAGATAGCTGTTAAGGCCGCTATCACAGGTCACGTTGTGCTTTCGACTATCCATACCAACGATGCTGTTGGTGCGGTTGGCCGTCTGGTAGATA
>JAEEGL014352474.1_pt1 | contig 13588 bp, 11 predicted proteins | sample 9134231 | NCBI WGS metagenome assembly JAEEGL01 (sample SAMN16246548, study PRJNA631951) | gut metagenome | biome: gut microbiome; feature: rumen; material: fiber-attached | host: Bos | place: Iran: Karaj | collected 2018-10
AAAAATTACAAAAAAATATATCAGAAAAAGAAGTTTTACGTTCTAAAAAAAGAAAAATGAAAAAAATCTGACTTTTAACTCTTTTTGTCTTTGGAATTTTATGTACAGGATGTAATGTAAATGTAACATGGAACGATTCTTCTCAAGAAGAAAATAACGCAAAACCAAGTTTAGATAGTGAAGCGGGGCGTCTTCTTGCTTGTAATGAAAAAGTCGGTTTTTATCTCAATACCAATACTTTTAAAGCGACCTGGGATCCTGAAGAAGAGGCTGGAGCTTCTTTTGTGTTGAATGGACATCTTATTCGTGAAGAACAGGACAATATCGCCGAAGATGATGCTCAATGTATCATTGATATGGTCGATCATAGTGTAAATATTGAATTTTCGAATCATAAATTTAATGGAGAATTACAAAATGAGTCATGAGCACATGAAGAAGTTCTTTGTGGTGAGATTTATGATCCTCTTTGTGGAAGTGATGGAAAGCTTTATGCTAATGGATGTTATCTCAATAAAGCAGGAATCATCCGGGATAAAAATCTAGGAGTAAAAAATCATGAATGTATTCCTCTTACAAAAGAAAATCTTTATGGAAACTACTCTCTTATCAGATATAATGATAATCATACCGTCAAGGATAGTTTCGAGATTACCTTAACACTCGCAGAAACAGGAATTTTTGCAAAATTTTGTAATCATATGGGAGCTTCAGAATATTCGTTAAGTTGAGATACATTGTACGTTAACGAAATGAATCAAAATCTTATGGCTTGTGAAGGAGAAAAGGGAGAACGATTGATGAATGCAGAAAAGCGCTTTATTCTTGATCAAGCAACGATCATTTTATCTGAAGAAAATCTTACCATCAATACTCCCAAAGGAGATCAATATCAATTTAAAAAAGAATAGTTTTTATCTTATAAAAAAAGAAAATGGAAAAAAATGACTGAATCACACAAATAATTGAAGAACTAACAAATACCTTAACACAACAGCGAATGTTGATCACTGCGGGAACTCCTGATCAGTATAATATGATGACCGCTTCACGAGGAGGATTTTGAATTCTTTGGGGAAAGAAGGTGGCTTTTATCTTCGTTCGTAAAAGTCGTTACACAAACGAATTTATCCAAAAATCCGATCAGATTTCTCTTTCTTTTTTCGATGAAAAATATCGTGATATCCTCACTCTTTGTGGAACGAAATCCGGAAGAGAGATCGATAAAATGAAAGAAGTTCCTCTTACGATGCAAGAGAATTTTACTTTTCAAGAAGCAAAAGTAACAATTCAAGGAGAAAAAATCTTTGAAACGGAACTCGATCCAAGCTTGATTAAAAATCCTGAAATTCAAAATCAACGATATCAGGGACAAGAAAATCATATGATGTATATTTTGGAGATTAAAGAAATTCGTCAATAAAACGGATATTGATTCTAAAAAAGTCAAGTTGTAATGCTTGTTTTTTCTTTTCAAAACAGTATAAGTAAGGTACTTTTTTTATTTATTAATAAGGTTTGAGAATGAAACTTAGAATTCTTTTGGGAATTGCTTTGCTCGTTTCAACAATAACTTTAACTGCTTGTGATGATTCAGAAAATCCTGAAGCTGAAGGAAATACTTGAGCAGTTGCTTGTGAAGGAGAAACTTGTAATGTTAATGAAACTGAAAATAAGGAAGCAAAGATGCAAATTGCTAATCCTGCTTCAGAAAAATGTCTTGCTGATGGAGGAACTCTTCTTCCACAAAAAGATTCAGAAGGAGGAGAATATGCTATTTGTCAATTAGCAAATGGAACAGTATGTGAAGAATGGTCTTACTATCGTGGAGAATGTCCAGGAGTTACAGAATAATATGAAGCCAAGTTTTGGTGATATTTAATAAAAAGTAACAAATCCAAAAAAAAGAAAACAAAAAAGAAATCTGATTCTTTATTGATAAGTCCTTATGGATAGAGAGTCAGATTTTTATCATTTTTTTATTTTTTGTCAATCCATAAAATTCAAAATAAGGGAAAAATTTGTTTTATTCTTTTTCACTCATATAATTAAATAAGTTTTATTTTGTGAAATAATCATGACAAATTTTGATCCTACTTCATCAAATCCTACTCAACAAGGAACGACTTGAACAACTTGAACTCCATGAACAACAGCTTGAGTACAAGCCATAGATTTTGATCTTTGATTTGATGATGTTCCCACGACGGAAACTCCATCTTCAGTACCAACAATGGAACCAACAGTTTCTGATCCTACAAATGAGATTGCAGATGATGATTTTGTGATAGATTTAAATGAAGAATCTACTCCAACTTCTCCAACTCCTCTTCAAAATACTCCTGTAGAACAGCCAGAAATCGTTCAAAATTCTGTCGTACAAGAAATTTCACAAGAAACAGATGCTCAAATCCCTACTCAACCTATTCAACAAACAATTCCAGAAGAAATGCAAACCATTCCTCAAATTTCTCAGGAAATTGCACAACCAACAATGAATATTCCTGTCGAAGAGAATCCTTCTAATGTTTCTTCTGTTTCTAATATTACACCAGAGACTCCTATTGAACAAGCCAATCCTGTGGATTCAACAGAATCAATAGAAGTAGTAGTACCAGAAATTCAAGAACCTGCTCCAGAAAATAGTAATTCAATTGAAAATCCAATTATAGAAGAGAATCAAGACAATTTTGTCTATCAAGAACCAGAAAACATAGTAACAGTAGAAAATAATGAAAATAGTACATCACAAAATACTTTTCCTCAAGAAACAATAGCATCTGAAGAAAAGATCGGGGATGATTTTGTGTACCAAGAACCTGTTGAAGTAGAAAACATTTCTTCTGAAGCTATAAATCAAGAAGAATCTCAAGAACCATCACAAGAAATATCTCAAAGCATTCAACAAGAACTTCCCCAAGAAGAAACTATTCAACCAACAGAAGAAATAAAAGAAGAAAATTCTGATTCTTTTTCCATAGATGCAACTCAAATTTCTTCAGAACCATCCACTATCGAAACAGATTCTGTAGAGGAAAGTTTTACTCTTGATCCTATCGATTTACCAGAAAATACTTTTGTAGATACTCCTCAGGAAGAAAATGAACAACCAAATTTTTCCACTCCTGAAGAAACTCTTACACCAAGCGAAAATATCAGTGCAATCGATACTACCAATCCAATCGATACTCCAACTTTCATAGATACCCCAACTTCTGTAGAAAATATCACTCCAACAGAGAGCACAACTCCAATAGAAAATACTTTATCAGTAGAAACTTCTCTTCCAGAAACAACCATTACAACAGATCTTCAAACAAATCTTCCAGAAACCTTTGTAGATCTTGAACCAACAATGGAAGAAAATATTGTACAAGAAGCAGCACCTGAAAAATTTTCTCCAGAAACTTCAACATCTCAAACTCTTGAAACAACAGTAACACCAGAACCTCAAATTCCTACGATGGATCAAAGTCAGATTTCTTCTCTTTTAGGAGATGATCCTTTAGGAATGTTAAATCCTGAACCACAACCTGCTCCTCAAGTAGCAACACAGATACCAACACAAGCAGTACAACAAGAAATACCTACCATGTCCCAAGTAGGAGCTCCTCTTCCTTGAACCTATGTCCCTAGTATGGATGCTCTCAATCAAACAGTTCAATCTCTAGAAAGTCAAAGAGGTGTTCAAGCAGGATTTGTAAATCAACCAATGAATCCATCTGTTCCTCAAACAGTTCCTCAACAAGTTGATTTAACAGCTTTAGCTGATCAAGCCTTTTGAGCTCCAGAAGTATCTCAACCTCAAATGGTTTCTACTACGATCCCTCAAGGAGTTCCAATGCCACAAGTACCTCAAATGCCTCAATTTCAAGAAGGAGCACCAATCAACCAAATCTCTCAAGTACCAACTACTCCTTCTTTAGGAAATGGGAATGTGGTTTCTTTAGATCAATTGGGAGATATGAGTTTTGCTAATCCTCCTATTTCTCAAGCTCCTGCAACTGCCCCAACAGTAAATACCACGACACAACCAGCTCCAGCACCACAAGGAGGTTCAAAAGCGATGCTTGTTGCATTTCTTATTCTTTTACCTTGTGTTTGATTAGTCGTATATTTTATGATGCCAGATCTTTTTCAACCCCTTCTTGCAAAATTCACCACACAACCTTCTACAACGATAACAACTCCTCTTGATAATACAGGAGAAAATCTTTGAGAATGAGAAATTCAAGGAAATAACGAAGAAAATAGTGAAGAAAATAAAAAAGATGAAAATTCTGAACAAACTCTCGAAGAAACTGAAACTCATGGAAGTGCAGAAGAACAAAATGTAAATTGAGAAGAAGAAAATCCTTTGGAAGAATGGGAAGAAGATGAATTTACTTGAGGATATGAAGAAATTAAAGAAATTAGTGATGAATTCTTTGAATTTGATGATGAAGAAATCGATCCTTTTATCGAAGATGAAGAAGAGGAAGAACCAACACTTTCTGATGAAGAAAAGGCAGATATTAAGAAAAAACTTGAAAATTATAAAAAACAAGGAGAAAAAAGATTAAAAACAGCAAAAAAAGAATGAGATAAAAATGTTACTAAATATGCAACATTCATTATTTCTCAATCTCAAAATCTTTTGGATGATCTTGAAAATGATACTTTTGACTTGAATAAATATGAATCTTCTCTAAAAATTATCAAAAGTAATCTTAAAAAAATTGATAAGGCAATAAATGAAGAAGCTTAGTATCATATCTTAACCTTCTTAGTATTCAGATTTTTATTTCTTTTGTTTTGATATGTCACCATACAATACAGTACAAGAAGAAAAAACTTTCCCGAAAAAAAATAAAAAAATAGCAGTTTCTGTAAAAAAACATTCCAACAAGAAAAAAAACTCTTGAGAAGATGATTCTTTCCAATATTGGTTAGACAAATTTGTCAATCATCTGATTTATGATAAAAATGTTTCTGATCATACGATTGAAAATTATACTCATCGACTCAATAATTTTATCAAATGTGTAGGAAATATTTCCGTACATGAAATCAAACAAATGCATATTTTGGATTTTAGAATTCGATTGGCCCAACAGGGATTAGCAGAAAAAACGGTAAATTATAATGTAATCGCTTTGAGATCTTTTTGTAAATTTTTAGCAAAAAATGATATTGAAACAATTGCTCCTGAGAAAATAGAATTAGCAAAAATTCCTCCTCGTCAAGTTTCTTATCTTTTGGAAGAAGAAATCATGAGATTAATGGAAATGCCATTTCAAATCGATCAGGAAGAATTAAAACAATGGAGAGATTTTGCAATTTTACAAACCCTTTTTGGAACAGGATTGAGAGTCTCTGAACTGATTAATTTAAAAATTTCTGATATTAATCTTTGAACAAAACAATTTTCAGTCATTGGAAAGGGAAAAAAAATGCGTTCAATCTTTTTAACCAATCATGCTCTTTTTGCGATTCAGCAATATCTTTCTTGTAGATCCGACACAAGTGAATATCTTTTTATTTCTTTAGCTCATAATGCTTTTGGGAAAGCTCTCACAAGAAACAGTATTGAAAGAATGATCAAAGACTATGCTATCATGGCAGGAATTAGTAAGAAAGTAACTCCTCATACCCTAAGGCATAGTTTTGCTACGACACTTTTGAAAAATGGGGCAGATATTAGATCTGTACAACAGCTTTTAGGACATTCCTCTATTATGACCACTCAAATTTATACTCATGTGGATGATAAATATTTGCAAGAAGTTCATAATCTATTAGAGAAAAATGATCATTAATAAGGAGGGAAAGTAAAATATAAAAAAAGAAGAAAAGTCTGATCATAAACGACAATTCTTCTTTTTTTTGAAAGCAATATTTATTCAACGAAACTTTTAGGCATAAATTGAGAAATTTTCAAGCATTTCTTTTGCATAATCTTGAATTTCCTCGATAAGAAATCAAAACTCCATCTGGATAAATCAGCTTTTTATCCTTATTTCATTAAGTTGATCAATGGTATTTTGAATTCCAACAAAAACTTTGCTTAATTCGTTTTTTTCTTGAAAAGTATTGAGATGTTTTTTGATTTCGTAAAGATGATATTTGATTAAAAGAAGTGCTTTGATGATAAGATCAACATATTCACTGCTTATTCCTCCAATAATTCCTCCAACATACGTTCCAACACTATCACCACTAAGTTCTAAAGCAGAAGTAAGATGATTACGAATCCCATCGATAAGATTATTGATGGCATTAAGATTTTTCTCAAAAGTAATACTTTCCATTCCCTCCATGTTTTTGAAATAAGAAGATAAAATATTTTTAATGACATCTTTAGTATAATGCTTTTTTTGAAAAAGAAAAAAAAAGGAACAATTTTCCTCTTTTTTTTTACCGTTTTTATCTTTTTGTGATATTCTTCTTTACTTTTTGGGTTTTTAGAAGCATTTTGCTATCTGTTATATGGCACTTTTTAGAGAAAATGTGAGATAATTTGTTTTTTTACAAGTTTTTAACATTTTAACAATGTACACCGTTTTCAGCATGATAAGATCCTTTGCATCGTATAAATTTTTGAAATAAAATAAAAAATCTGACCTCATTCCTAAGGATCGATCAGATTTTTTGATAGATATTAGTCTTCGAAAGTTTCTGCTACAGCTTCATCGATAGCTTCATCGATAACTTCATCACTTGCATTAGCAATAGCTTCTTTTTCTTCGTCAGATAAGTTTTGCATAGCTTCTTCAACTCCTTCATTGATAGCTTGTTGAATTTCTTCTTCAGTTAATTCTTGCTCTTGATTTTGATTATTTTCATCTGGAGTTGGTTCTTGAGTTTTCTCACATCCAGCCAAAAAAGTACAACTTCCAAAAGCTAAAAGCATCATAGCAATAAGTGAAAATTTTTTCATTTTCCGTCGTTATAAAAATAAAACCTTCGTTACTTAAGTAACTTTACAAGGATTAATATAGGAATAGTCCTATAAAAATCAAGCTCATTAAGGAAATTAATAAACCAATTCTCTTTATTTTATATACAGTAGTAGTTTATTCTTTTTTCAAATACCACTGATCAGAAAGATAAAAAAGGTAGGTTAAAAAGAAATATCATCCGATCAAAACCACACCATAAATCAGAAAAGAAGGAATCACCGTATAATCATACAAAAAATGAACCAAGACTCCACTAAAAAAGGCTCCTAACAAAACGAAAATACTTTTAAACAATCAAGACTGAAAGAAATAACCTTTGAAAAGCAATAAAGCGATTAAACCCGTTGATAAGAGATGAAGCAAAGAAGATATCATTCCCCTTCAGAAACTTAAAGTAAGCATTCCATTCTCTCATTCAGAAAATCAGATGATTTGCGAAAAAAGATAATATCCATTTTCAAAAAAACTAAATCCAATCGCGATAATAAGAGAAAAAAATAAGAAATCTGAAGGGAGTTGTTGATGTTTCTGAAAAACAAGGATTGAAGTTCCTATTTTCAGATATTCTTCTGCATAAACTGCCATTAAAAGAATTCAAAGAGACATTCCTAAAGATGCATTTCACAGAAGATAGCCAAGTCCTCCTAAAACCGCTAAAAGGACTCCCAAAAGCAATCAGCTTTTTTTTTCTTTTTCCTTAAAAATTCCAAAAAATAACACCGCAAAATATCCTCCTATCACTCCCAAAAATAAAACAATACCTTTCCAATCGGAAAGAGAAATAGCGAGTCGTTGAAAAAGAAATTCTATTCCCAATAAAAGCAAAACTAAAGAAAAAGCCATTCCTCACAATGTTCAAAAAGAAACTTGTGAAGTAGGTAAAATCTTACGAACAATCCAAGTCCAGAAATATCACCAAAAAATAAGAAAACAAATTGATAGAGCCATTATTTTTCTGCTAATAAAGAGTTCTTCCAAGAGGAAAGTAAAAATTCTGTCACTTCTTCTTGATCTTCATCGGTACAAAGAAAAAAGACTTCTTGAGCAGTTGATCCTTTCGCCATAATACCTTTAATTCCCGTTTTCAAAGAGTAAGAAACCATAAATCTTAAAAGTGAAGATCCTTTCTGTTGTCTAGAGATTCTTCAAGGAATAATCCTATGAATTTTGGGATTTTTTTCAACCATTCTCAAAAAAGAGAAAAAATCTGACAAAATATGATGAACGGTTTTTACTTTCTGAAACTGAACTTTCATCCATTGAACCCAAATAAAACAAATTGAAAAAACTTTCTCAATCACTATACATAAAAAAATCTTTATTTCTACACAAAATCATGGCAACTATTTCAGATTTCTTTCAAGATCCACAATATCAGAAAAAATTTATCCTCGAAAAACTTATGCAAGAATTTACAGGATATACGAGAGAAGAATTGCGAACTCATGATCAAGAAGAACTTTCTGAAGAACAAACTACAAAAATCAAAAAAGCTTATCAAGATTATGTTATCGAGAAAAAACCGCTAGAATATGTTGTAGGACATGTAGATTTTTTTGGAAATCCTTTTTTTGTGGATGAAAATACTCTCATTCCAAGACCAGAAACAGAATATATGATTAGTGCGATTACCGAATGGATCGAAGAAAAAAAGAAAAGAAATGCTGAACATCAAACCTTATTAGATATTGGAACGGGGTGCGGAGTACTTGGGATTTCTGTCCTTCTCCAAAATCCTCAGTTTTTCGATCAGATTTTTTTCTGTGATATTTCTGAGGGAGCATTAAAAATTGCAGAGAAAAACTATCATAACCTTATCAAAGAGGAATATCAAACTACATTCCTTACTTCAAATCTAACAGATTTTGTGAAAGATTTTGAGGGAGAAGAGGGAAATTCTGTGATTTTAGTTGCAAATTTACCGTACATCCCCGAAGAAACCTTTGATAACAATGCACTTGAAACCGTTCAAAAACGAGAACCAAGAATCGCATTTGTAGGAGGAGATGATGGACTTGATCTGTATAGAACGATGTTTCATCAGATAGAGACTCACATCCAAAATAAAAAACTCAATCCAGAAAATCTCGAACTCTTTTTAGAAATGATGACTTGGCAAGTAGATATTTTAAGAAAAGAATTTAAAAATCTGACTTTCGAAGAAGTCAAGACTTTCCATTTTAATATTAGAATCGTAAAAACAACTTTTTAAATTACGAAATTCCATTTTGCAAATCTGCCAAAATCTGTAATGCTTGAAGTGGAGTCGTTCCATTAATATTCACTCCTTCAATTTTATCTTTCAGACTTTGATACTTTTGTTTCAAAACTTCATCATTCGAATCGTTTGCAAGAGGAATCTGAAAAAGAGGTGCAGGTTGATTGTGAAAATTCTGTTCTGAAGAAGGAAGGTTTTGAGATGATTTTTGATTTTCTAAATCTTGCAAAATCTGACGAGAATCTTGTAAAATCTGTTCGGGAATTCCTGCAATTTTTGCGACATCGATTCCATAACTTTTATTAGCTCCTCCTTGAGTAATTTTTTTGAGAAATACCACTTCTCTATCCGTTTCATACACACTTACAGAAAAATTTTTAATTTGTGGATAGGTCTTCTCCAAATCGATGAGTTCATGATAATGGGTTGCCAAAAGAGTTTTTGCTTTTACTTTGTGAAGTAAATATTGTAAAATTGCACTTGTTAATGCAATTCCATCATAGGTACTCGTTCCTCTTCCCAATTCATCGAAAATGATCAGACTTTTCTCAGTTGCATTATTCAAAATATTGGAAACTTCAATCATTTCCGTCATGAAAGTCGATTGATTTTTGGCAATCACATCTCCACTTCAAACTCTCGCGAAAAGTCCATCAATTAGTCAGATTTTTGCACTTTTTGCAGGAATAAAAAGTCCACAATGAGCTAAAAGTACAATCAAGGCTGTCTGTCTCAAATAGGTAGATTTACCTCCCATGTTCGGACCAGTGATAATATGTATAAGTCCAAAATCTTCTTGAGGATCTTGGATTCCGATTTTAATATCATTCGGAATAAATTGCTGATCTCTGGGGAGAAAATTCTCAATCACAGGATGTCTTCCTCCTTCAATTTGAATCGTACTGTCTGCCGTCAAAGTTGGTGCGATATATCCATGTTCTTGAGCAAAAACTGCATGAGAACAAAAAACATCTAATTCTGCAACCTTCTGTGCAAAATCATTTAAAAGAGAAGAAGAAGTCTGAATTTGTTCTGCGAGTTCCTTCAAAACTTGATTTTCCTGTTTTTGAAGTTGATCTTTTGATGATAAAATAGAATTTTCCAGATTTTGTAAATATTCACTTCTATATCTTTGATTTCCCTTAAGAGTATTGACACAGAAAATTTGTAATTTAGGATCAGTTTTATCCTGACGAGAAAGCCAATCTTCAAATTCCTCAATATCTTTATTGGTAATTTCTATAAAATATCCCTGATTCATCACAAATTTCAATTTTACATTATGGACACCAGACAAATTTGCCAGATATTGTTGATATTCCAACAAAAGCTCATCACTATGATATGCAATTTTTCTCAAATTATCAATTTCTTCTTTCCATCCCTCTCTCACAAAATCAGAATCCCCCTGAATCTCTTCTGTCGATTTTAATCTTTGTTGTAAAAGCTTCCATATTTCAAAAGTCAGATTTTTATCCTCTTCTTTTAATCCTAAATGTAAAAGTTCCTGTTGTAAAAGAGGAGAATACTGATTTTTTTCATCAAAAAAGATCGCTAACGAAGCTCTCAATTTAATAAAAGGAGAAGGGGAAAGTTTTTTGTATAAAACCGTCGTGACTAATTTCGAAAAGTCATAGGTTTTTGTCAATTCTGAAAGAATTTCTCTTTTTTCGGGAAGATCTTGATATCTCAAAATATGAGATTGTCTTTCCTGTAAAAGTGCAAGATTATTACTCGGATTATTTAAAATATTTCTCAAAAATCTAGCTCCTCCATTGGTCTTCGTAGTATTTACCACCCCAAAAAGAGAATAATTTTCATTAAATTCATAACTTGAATTGAAAATTTCAAGGTTTTTTACCGTAATATCATCCATTAAAACCATTCAAGTTTTGGCATGATACGAAATTTTAAAAACATTTTGCAAAGTGGATTGTTGAGTCTGTTTAAGGTAGTCCAAAAGTAAACAAATTGCATTCAATCTTCCTTCGGTAACTGCTTGTCAAAAGCTATTTAAAGTCTGAACCTTCGTCGTATTTTTGAGAAAAAACTCGGGATCGTTTGGTACTCCATGGATAGACACTAAACATTTAAGATATTGACGAAGTGGCTCAGAAAATTGTTCTTTTTCTTTAAAATCAAAATCAATGATAATCTCTGTCGGACGAATGAGAAGAATCCATTTTTGTAATTCTCCCAAATGAGAAAAACTTTTGGTCCAATATTCTCCCAGAGTAAAATCTCCCCATGCAACATGATAATTTTCTCCTGTTTTAGATTCTTGCTCTGTAATAGACAAAATATAATTGAAATGATTATCGTCTTCTTGAATAAAGGTTCCTGGAGTAATAATCTGAGTTATTTTTCTTTGGACTAATTTTCAAGGAACAGGATCAGAAATCTGTTCTGCAATCGCAATTTTATACCCATTTTGAAGAAGTTTTGGAATATATTTATCGATACTATGATAAGGGATTCCTGCCATAGGAATTTTATTTTCATCGTCTTTGGTTTTACTGGTAAGAACAAGGTCTAAAACTTTATGACAAATATGAGCATCTTCAAAAAACACCTCATAAAAATCTCCAATACGAAAGAATAAAATACAGTCTAAATATTGTTGTTTCATCTCTTGGTATTGTTGCATTGCAGGTGTCAATTTCATCATTTTGTTTATGATTTAAAACAGCATTAATTATTACGATTTTGATCCTTAAAAACAAGGGAAATTCGTTTCAGATTTATAGATCTTTAAAAGTTTCTCTTGCTTTTTTCCTATCATATCATTAGAGTTATCAATGTTTTATTTTATATTACCATCACAATGCAAAAAATTTGCCAAAATTGTGGACATTCTATGACAACCGATGATAATTTTTGCGAAAAATGTGGAGCACCTCTCCATGAAAAAGCAGAAGCGATCAGAGAGGAGATTGCCTCAAAGAAAGTCGATTTTTTCTACACTGAAGAAAATAGAATGAACAGACTTGCTTATCTTTTTAGTTCTTATAATCTCTTTGCAGCAGGAGTAGTGACAATGATAGGACTTGGATTATTGTATATCCTCTTATTAATAATGGGATACTTCTTTAGAAGTAATATTCATTTATTTCTTTCCTTTATCGCTTGACTTACTGGGTTTGCCTTTGCAATTTACTTTCTTGTTATTAGTTTCAAAGCAGCCAAAAGAAGACTTCATGATCTTAATCTGTCAGCACGATGGATGTTACCCTATATCGTGATTTTTTTATGAGGAGCAATCTGGGCAGTTCATACTCAATCTGAAAAAGAAACGGAATATCTCATCTTTGAAGGAATTATGATGATTCCACTCTTACTCCTTTATCTTCTTCCAGGGAAACAGACAAAAAACAAATATGGAGAACCTTATAGTAAAAAGATTAATCGAACCAATTTTTTCTATCTCGATCAGCAAAGAATCTGAAGAAAAGAATTTATCTGGGGAAATGCAAAAGCTTTCGTGCTTCCTTCAGTAGTTTCAATTGCTCGATGATATTTTTCTTGAGGATTAGATACGGCAATGTTAATGATTTCTTATCCAGGACGATTTGATTTTGGTCAACTTTTTACAGGAATTTCTGTTCTTGTAATGCTCCTTTGAATCTTACTTTGGGGAGCTGCTATCCTCTTCACTTTCTTCCTTGGAACAAAACTCCGTATGAGAAGACTTCAAGACTTTGGACTCGATAAAAATCTTGTCTATATTCCTCTCGGGATTATCATCCTCGAAATTATTCTCTCGATTGCTGCAGGAACCAATGGAACGATTATAATGGTAGGAGGAATTATTGTTCTTCTCTTTGAACTTTTCTGCCTCTGTATCAAAGGGAAATCTCAAGCAAATAGCTATGGATTACCTTACCATGATATGGTCAGTGAAACAATTTCTCAAAAAGAAGAAAAAGCTGAATAAAAAAGGGACGACACGATTGTTGTCCTTTTTTGTGTGTTTTTTATCATATTATGTTTATAAAATTTTCCGCTCAATTTTGACCTTGATATTCCTACCCAAAACACTACTCTTTAAGTAAGAATTCTTCAATCTTTTACAGATCAAAAGAGGAAAGGAATTATTTATTACTGAAATTTTATCTTCTCATTACCATAATGAAAATTACCGTTTATAATGGAGAACATTTTGAAAGATCAAAAGTCTGGTTTTTAATCTTTTTTTTAGTGATTTCGATTTTTCTTTTTATTACCGTATTTTTCAGCGATTTATTTAGTGCTGTGATTATCCTTCTTGTAGTAGGAGCATATTTTTATTTTATTTTGAAAGTAGAAGATAAAATCGATATTACACTCACAGATGAAGGGGTTAAATTTTCAGATTTTAAAAAGAGGTATGATGAATTTACAGGATTTAGCTTGGAATCTCATATCGAAACGAAAAAAATACATAATATTA
>JAEEGL015789944.1_pt1 | contig 13588 bp, 13 predicted proteins | sample 9134231 | NCBI WGS metagenome assembly JAEEGL01 (sample SAMN16246548, study PRJNA631951) | gut metagenome | biome: gut microbiome; feature: rumen; material: fiber-attached | host: Bos | place: Iran: Karaj | collected 2018-10
ACCGCCGCGGGTTTCCGCGGTAAGGTTGGAAGGGCAGTGTAAGAGACTACCGCCGGCACGGCAACGGGCCGGGCACATGCAAACCCCATCCGAAGCAAGGCCATATCGGAGCATAAGGCGGCCCGTCTGCTCCGGGGTCGGCCGCTTGAGCCTGCCGGCGACGGCAGGCCTGGATAGATGATCATTCGCGACAAAACCCGGCTTACCGTCCCGCTCGCCCCTTTCAGATGAAAAGACCGCCCTTCCATAAGCATGGAGGGCGGTCTTCCTGTTTTATGACGGTGCGGTCCCTGCGGGCCGTTTCCGGGTCAGGCTTTCTTCCGGGACGCGCCGATGAAGAACAGGGCCACGGTGCCGGGGCCGGTATGCGAGCCGATGGTGGGCCCGATGGGGTTCATGCGGATCTTGCCCTTGAGATTGGGGAAACGCTCCTCTACCAGGGCGACCACGTCCTCGCAGTCTTCCTTGCAGTCCGAGTGATTGATGAAGCAAAGCCCGTCGTAGTCCTTGCCTTTATCGGCCAGCGCGACCATGAGGTCCGCGGTGACGGTCTTGACTTTCTTCTTCGTGCGGATCTTCTGGCGGACCACCAGGTGGCCCAGCTCGTCCATATCGCAGAGCGGGCAGATGTTGAGCGCCGCCGCGAAGACGCCTGCCGTCTTGGAGATGCGGCCGCCGCGGATGTAGAAGGTCAGGTCGGTCGAGAAGAAGAGGTGGTTGACGTGGAACTTCAGGTCTTCCGCGCAGTCTCTCAGCGCTTCGATCTCCATGCCGTCCTTCTTCTTCAGCGACAGGGCAGCCATCAGGAGGCCGTAGCCGCCACAGGCGCCCCGGCCGTCTACCACAAGGAGCTTGCGGTCCGGATACTTCTCGCGGAGCTCCTGCGCCGCCAGCTCGGCGTTCTGGAAGGTGCTGGAGAGCCCGGAAGAGAGCGTGACGTGCAGGACGTCCAGGCCTTCCCGGAGGAAGGGCTCGAAGTATTCCGTATACTCGTTCGGGTTCAGGGCATATGTGGTCGTCATATCACCCCGAACCATCCGGGCATAGAATTCAGAGTAACTGATGCTGGTGAACAGGTCGTCGGTGTTGTGGTCATTTCCCAGGTCGTAGTGGAAGCTCTTGATCTTGAGGTCATATTCCTCCACCATCGCGGGGGACAGGTCGATGGCCGATTCGCAGCTTAATACGTATTCAGGCATTTTCATGCTCCTTTCAAAAGATGCCCCCATTGTAGCACAGGAAAACCTTTTGGTCAAACGGAAGAACCGGACGGGGCCGGTTCTTTCCGCACTTGTTTTTTCGGCACTCGTTTGGTATAATATCATACTCGTAAAGATATGCTTTGAAGGAGGCAATCATGTGCGTTGAACTTTTCCACATCGGCAGTATCACCATTTACGGATACGGACTGATGCTCGCCCTGGGCGTGGTATCGGCCATTACGATGTTCTATCTCCGCGGCAGGCGGTACGGGATCGATCCCGATATGCTGTTTAACGCGGCTTTTATCGGCATTGTCGCCGGGCTGATCGGCGCCAAGCTGATGTACTGGCTGACCGACATCAAGGCCATTGTTGAAAATCCGAAGATCCTTCTGAGCCTGGGAGACGGCTTCGTGGTCTACGGAGGCCTGATCACCGGCATCCTGGCCCCCTGGATCTATGTTTCGAAAATGAAGAAGCAGACCTTCCTGGACAAGCTCGACCTGGCGATGCCCAGCATCTGCCTTGGCCAGGCTTTCGGCCGGGTCGGCTGCTTCCTGGGCGGCTGCTGCTACGGCGCCGCTGCCCCCGAAGGCGCCTGGTATGCGGTGCATTTCCCGGCCGGCTGTTCGGCGCCCGAAGGCATCGGCCTCTATCCGACGCAGGTCATGTCCGTGATCCTGAACCTGCTCCTCATGGCGTTCCTTCTGTTTATGACGAACCGGTCGCGCTTCCGCGGGCAGATCCTCTGCTTCTATATGATGCTGTACAGCGTCGGCCGCTTCTTCATCGAATTCATCCGCGACGACCCGCGCGGCACGGTCTGGGTCTTCTCGACCTCGCAGTTCATTGGGATCCTCGTGTTCGCGCTGGCAGTAGTGCTCTACGTGATCTTCATGAAGAAGGACCTGACGCCGCTCCGGCGCCTTTCGGCCGCCGATCTTCTGGCTTTAAAGGCCGGTGAAAAGACCTACGACGTCTTCCGCCTGGAGAAGCCCGGCGAGGAAGCGGAAGAGGACACGGAAGAAGCCGAAGAGACCGCGGAAGAGCCTGCCGAACAGGCCACGGAAGACGCTGCAGAGGACGCTGCGGAAGCGCTGGAGGAAGCGGTCGAAGAAACGGTCGTGGAGACCGAAGCGAACGCTGAGGAAGCGCTGGAGACCGTGGCGAAGACCTCCTGAAAAATGTTTGACCCGAGCCGTACGTCGGTCCAAATGACACGAAAAGGCAGAAGCGAAAGGAGCACGAATTGGGTTACAAGATCTTGGCCTATGATCGCGATCTGAAGCCTTTTGAAGAAGATATCGAACTCCGCATGCGGAACTACCGCGAAAAGCGCGCGGAACTGGTGCCGGAGGGCGGAACGCTTTCCGATTTCGCGAACGGCGCCCTTTATTTCGGCCTTCACAAGGAGGGCGATGAGGTCGTCTTCCGCGAGTGGGCCCCCGCCGCGGAGGAGATGCACCTCTACGGCGATTTCAACGGCTGGGACCGCGGATCGCACCCGATGACGCGCCTGGAAAACGGCGTCTGGGAGATCCGGATCCCCGCGGAGGAAGGACCGAAGAACGGCCAGCATTACAAGGTGCTGATGACGCACAACGGCTGGACCGCCGAGCGCATCCCGTCGTACGCGGACTACGTCGTCCAGGACCCCTGGACCACCATCTGGTGCCCGGAAGTGCATTTTCAGGAGCCTTTCGAGTGGCATGACAAGGGCTTCCGCCATAAGGAGCCCCTCCTGATCTACGAGTGCCACATCGGCATGTCCGGCGAAGGTTACGAAGTCAGTACGTTCCGCGCGTTCACGGAGAACGTGCTCCCCAGGATCGTGGCGGACGGCTATGACGCGATCCAGATCATGGCCATCATGGAGCACCCGTACTACGCGTCGTTCGGCTATCAGGTCTCGGGCTTCTTCGCGGTGTCGTCCCGTTTCGGTCCGCCGGAGGATCTGAAGGCCCTGGTCGACCGGGCGCATGAGCTGGGGATCGCGGTCCTTCTGGATGTGGTGCATTCGCACGCCATCCGGAATGAGGCCGAAGGCCTGAATTACTTTGACGGCACGGAATATCAGTATTTCCACGCCGGCCCGAGAGGCGACCATCCCGCCTGGGGAACGAAGCTCTTCGACTACGGCAAGAACCAGGTCCTGCATTTCCTTCTGTCCAACCTGAAATACTGGCTGACGGAGTATCATTTTGACGGCTTCCGCTTTGACGGCGTGACGTCGATGCTCTATCTGGACCACGGCCTGGGGAGCAACTTCGACAATTATAAAAAGTATTTCTCCATGAACACCGATACCGAGGCGGTGACCTACCTGATGCTCGCGAACGAGCTGATCCACGAGGTGGATCCGGAGGCCGTTTCCATCGCCGAGGACATGTCCGGCATGCCCGGCATGTGCCTGCCTATCGAAGAGGGCGGGATCGGCTTCGACTACCGCCTGGGGATGGGCGTCCCGGACATGTGGATCCGGACGCTTCGGGACAAGCGCGACGAGGACTGGGACCTCTGGCGCATCTGGTACGAGCTGACCACAAGGCGCCCGCACGAGAAGGTGATCGGCTACGCCGAATCGCACGATCAGGCGCTGGTGGGCGACAAGACCATCATGTTCCGCCTCTGCGACCAGGAGATGTACTGGAGCATGAGCCGCGACATCCGGAACAACACGGTCATCGAGCGCGGCATGGCGCTTCATAAGATCATCCGCCTCCTGACGCTGACCCTGGCCGGCGACGGCTACCTGAACTTCATGGGCAACGAGTTCGGCCATCCGGAGTGGATCGATTTCCCGCGCGCGGAGAACGGCTGGTCCTATCATTACTGCCGCCGCCAGTGGTCGCTGGTGGACGATCCGAACCTCCGCTACCGCTATCTGAACGATTTCGACAACGCGATGATCGCGATGGTGAAGCGGGACGGCATCCTGGGCCACACGGCCCACAACACCTGGGTCCACGAGATGGACAAGGTGATGGTCTACGAAAAGCACGGCGACGTTTTCGCGGTCAACCTGAACCCGACGCGCTCGTTCACCGGCTATTTCGTGCCGGTCTACAAGCCCGGGACCTATGAGGTCATCCTGGACACCGATGATACGGCCTTCGGCGGCTATGGTCGGGTCGACCACAGCGTCACCTACAAGGCAGAACTTTCGGACGACCGGGCAGGCTTCTACGCCTACCTGCCGAGCCGTACGATGCTGGTCTTCCGAAAGACCGCGGAGTGAACATGGAAGTAAAGAAAACGAATTTTGTCCGTATTCTGGAGGAGATCTGCCGGGAGGAAGGCATCCGCCTGGACAGTTTTTCCTACAACTGGGGACACCGCCTGACGAAGGACGGGAAGAGCCGGTTCATCGTGGGCTATCAGTTTCAGCTGAACGCGGCTTCGGTCCGCGACATCTGCCAGGACAAGGTGCTGACCTACGGCGTCCTGCACGACCAGGGCGTTCCGGCGGCGGTGCATCTGTTCCTGCCGAAGGAGGGCGTGCCCACCGGCATCGCGCCGGAGGACAACCGGGCCATCGCCGAGTTCTTCCTCCGGAAGGACGGCGAATTCGTCCTGAAGGACAACTACGGGACCGGCGGATCGAAGGTCTACCGGATCCGTGACATGGAAACGTTCGACGCCGTACTGGAAGAACTTTACAAGAGTTCGTACGCGGCGGCGCTCTGCCCGTTTTATAAGATCGCGGACGAATACCGCGCGGTGGTCCTGGACGGGGAGATCCGCGTGGTGATCCGGAAGGACCGCCAGAAGGTCGTGGGCGACGGGCAGAAGAGCGTCCGCGCGCTGATCGGGGACGATCCCGCGAAGCAGCGGTATCTCCGGTCGCTTACGGAAGAACAGCTGGAGACCGTCCCGGAAGAAGGGGAGACCTATTACCTGACCTGGAAGCACAACCTGGGGCAGGGCGCCTACGGCGTGATCCTGAAGCCCGATGAAGTGCCGGAGGAAGTGCGCCGGATCGCGCTTTCTGCGCTTCAGGCCATTCCGGCAAGGTTCTGCTCGGTCGACGTGATCCGCACCGATGAAGGCTTCATGGTGCTGGAGATCAACGCCGGCGTGATGATGGAGCATCTGTCCGGAGAGGACCCGGAATACTATGAGATCGCGAAGGGCATCTACAAAGACGCCGTGCTTCGCATGCTGGAGGAGACCAGATGATCGATTTCGAAGAGGAACTCAAGAAGTTCAAGCCGAGCCTGGAGATCGGCGACACCGAGGAAGCCATCATGGAAGACAGCGAGAAAGACATGGTCGACCTGATGGTGGAACTGATGAACGAGTACCGCGAATACCGCTGACCGGAGGCAATTCATGAAATGCTACCGCTGCCACGGAACGCTGGACACGGCCAGGAATACCTGCACGAAGTGCGGGACGGACATCCGGTTCTTCAAGAAGATCGTCTACATGTCCAACCGCTACTACAACGAGGGCCTGGTCAAGGCCCAGGCAAGGGACCTGTCCGGCGCGCGCGAGGCGCTCAAGACCAGTCTGAATCTATATAAGGAGAACGTCCAGGCCAGAAACCTCCTGGGCCTGGTGGACTATGCCATGGGCGAGTCCGCCGAGGCACTCAAGGAGTGGGTCATCAGCAAGAACCACCAGCCGGCGAACAACATCGCCGACCGCTATATCAACAACCTGCGCAGGAACATGCGCGATCTGGACTCCGAAGACCACGGCATCCGGAAATACAACCAGGCGCTGAACTATGCCCGGAACGGGGCGCGGGACCTGGCCACGATCCAGCTGAAAAAGGTCGTCTCGGTCCATCCGAACATGGTCAAGGCCTACGAACTTCTGGCCCTCCTCTACATTGAGGACGGCAAGTTCGACCAGGCCAGGCGGATCCTGAACCGCTGCCTGGAAGTGGACCGCGGCAACAGCTCCGCCATCCGCTACCTACGCGAGCTGAACGAGATGAATACGGCGGGCGGCAGCCGGTCCATCGGCGTGGTGGGCGACGACGACCGCGAGCAGGTCATCGTCCCGGTCCGCTTCCGCGATTTCGGCTCCTACCTCGCGAATTCGATGTACATCCTTCTGGGCGCCGTGATCGGCTTCCTGATCGCGTGGTTCGTGATCGTGCCGGGCCGCGTGGAGAAGCAGACCGCTGACCTTCAGAGCGAGATCATGTCCTACCAGGGCGATCTTTCCTCGATGCGCCAGGAGAACGACGACCGCGAGATGCGGGAACAGAACGAGGCGGCCTCGCGCTCTATTGAGGAGAGCATCCGGGAATCTCTGGAGGAAGCCAGCCGGATCGAAGAGAGCGAGAAGAACAGCGAGACGCCCGAAGAGTCCGGGCACGCCCTGCCTACCGAGGTCGCGAAGGCCGGAAGCTGGAGCGCGTATCAGGACCTGGTGGCCACCTGCGTGGCGGAAGTCAATACGCTGAAGACCGACGAAGCCGGGGATCCGGTGACCGATGAAGCCGGAAACCCTGTCCTGGAGATCCCGTTCCCGGAGCTCATTGCGCATTTCTTCGCGATCGACCCGTCGCAGGTCAGCGAAGGGAACAAGGAGCACTATACGAACATCGCGCGGACCGTCACCGGGACCTACGATATGATGATGCGGGACGCGAAGGCCCTGGCGGACGAAGGCAGCTACGAACGCGCGGCCGCATTCTACGATGCGGCGGCCTACGTCTTCAAAGACCGGGCGGCGCCGGTCCTGGAGGCCGGGATCTGCTATGAGGCGGCCGGGGACCGACTCCGGGCGGCAGACCGCTACTGGCTGGTCTATAACGTCTATCCGGACCAGGAAGAAGCCGTCCGGGCAGCGGACCGCTACAAGAGCCTGACCGGGGAAGAGAGCATCCCGGGCCTGCCGGAGGGAACGGACATTGCGGCGCTCCGCCGTCCCATCACGTTCGACTATTTGATGAGCCAGATGAACTTAGAACCCGCGGCCGAAACGCCGGCGGCGGCGCCGGAGAATGAACCGGAGAACGAGCAGGAGAATGCTCCGGAGCAGCAGGAGTAAGAGCCTGAACAAGGCATAAAACATACAAAAACAGATATGATAAGAGCGGAAAGGGTCATTTTTACAGACTTTTTTCCGCTCTTTTCAGTATTTCCGCGAAAAATTGGCCCTTAGAATTTGACTTTTCCCAAAAAGCACGTTATAATATGAACAGAATATTAATAATGTAACGGGGCATAAAAGACCCCACAAGGACGATCTCGGGAAAGGAGGAAAAGGATGTACCAGGTCGGGGATTACGTCGTAAAAGCGGGAGAAGGCGTTTGCAGGATCGAAGATACGGTCCGTATGGACAGCTATACGGGGATCCGCGACCAGCTGTATTTCCTTCTGATCCCGCTCACGGACAGCAGGATCCGCGTCTATCTTCCGGTCGCGGAAGAGTACGGCGACGTTCGCCATGTGATCAGCCGCGGGGAAGCGGAGGCGCTGATCCGGGAGATCGGCGGGATCGAGCCCACGGAGATCGAGAGCGACAAGATGCGCGAGCAGATTTACAAGGACGCCATCAAGTCCTGTGATCCGCGCCGTCTGGTCGGCATCATCAAGAACATGTTCTTAAGGTCCCGCGAGCGGCAGCGCTGCGGGAAAAAGAATACCGCCGTGGACGAGCGCTACTTCGCCCTGGCGGAAAAGGCGCTCTATTCGGAACTGGGCTTCGTGCTCTCGCTGGACGATCTCAGCGTCCGCGACCTGATCACGAAGACCGCGGAGGCGGAGAGAGCAGCCGTCTGATTGCCGAAAACGGCATAAAACAAAGAAAAACGGTTCATCTGCACAGGGCTTTCACGTGCCTTGGAAAAACTTCGGAAACAGGAGATTTTTTCCTTGACGCTTGACAGGCCCTGTGCTATATTTATATGGCGTTTGATTATGCGAACGTGTGAATTGCCTATTCACAGAATAAGATGGAGGTGGAAAAAGTGCGCGTAAGAATTACTTTGGAATGTACGGAATGCCATCAGCGTAATTACAATACGACGAAGGAAAAAAAGAATCATCCCGAGCGGCTTGAGACCAAGAAGTACTGCCGGTTCTGTCAGAGACACACCGTGCATAAGGAAACCAAGTAAGGAGTTGTATTATGGCTGAAAAAGGCGCGGCGAAGAAGAATGTCTTCCTGAGGATCAGGGACTTCTTCAAGGGCCTCAAGGCGGAAGTCAAGAAGATCGCGTGGCCGAATGCCAAGACGACGTTCCGGCAGACGGTGGTCGTGATCATCATCTCGGCCGTCATGTGCGGCTTCATCCGGCTGATCGACATTGCCGCCACGCTCGTCGTGGGTGCTCTGAGTCAGATCTTCTGATGAGGTAAGGCCATGGAAGAGGCGAAATGGTACGTTGCTCATACCTATTCCGGATATGAGAACAAGGTGAAAGTGGACATCGAAAAGACCATCGTCAACCGCAACCTTCAGGACATGATCCTGGAAGTCTCCGTTCCGGTCGAACAGGTCGTGGAGATCAAGAACGGCGCGAAGAAAGTCACGGAACACAAGCTGTTCCCCGGCTATGTGCTGGTCCACATGATCATGAACGACGAGACCTGGTACGTGGTCCGCAACACGCGCGGCGTGACGGGCTTCGTGGGCCCCGGCTCCAAGCCGGTCCCCCTGACGGAGAACGAAATGTTCAGTCTGGGCATCGGAACGAAGAAAGACATCGTTGTGGACTTCGAAGTCGGCGATGAAGTGGTGGTCGTCCTGGGCGCCTGGCGTGATACCGTGGGTGTCATCCAGAGCATCAACCAGGCCCGGCAGACGGTCACGATCAAGGTCGAGATGTTCGGCCGCGAGACCCCGGTAGAATTAGGGTTTACGGAAGTCAAGAAAAAGTAACCCGTCGGCCAAGCACCGAAGGCCGATGGTGGGAGGGAGATTCCCGTTAGTTACCACATTTTAGGAGGTGCCAAAATGGCAAAAAAGATCGATTCATTCATTAAGTTACAGATTCCTGCCGGCAAGGCGACGCCGGCACCGCCCGTAGGTCCGGCCCTGGGCCAGAAGGGCGTCAACATCGTTCAGTTTACGAAGGAATTCAACGCGAAGACAGCGGACAAGGGCGATACCATCATCCCCGTCATCATCACTGTTTACGCTGATAAGAGCTTCAGCTTCGTCTTAAAGACCCCGCCCGCGCCGGTCCTCATCAAGAAGGCCTGCAAGATCGACACCGCGTCCGGCCAGCCGAACAAGGTCAAGGTCGCGACCCTTTCCAAGGCGGACCTCAAGGCCATTGCCGAGACGAAAATGCCCGATCTGAACGCCGCTTCCCTGGAAGCCGCCATGAGCATGATCGCCGGTACCGCAAGGTCCATGGGCATCAACGTAGAAGCGTAAGGAAGACTAAGATAGAACGAAAGAGTGGGAGGGAGAAGATCCCGCGTGACCACTGGGAGGTAAGAAATGAATAGAGGTAAAAAGTATCAGGAAGCTGCGAAGCTCGTCGACCGCACCACGCTTTACGAAGCGAACGACGCCATCGCCCTCGTCAAGAAGGCGGCCAGCGCCAAGTTCGATGAGACTGTCGAGCTCCATATCCGTACCGGCTGTGACGGCCGTCACGCGGACCAGCAGATCCGCGGCGCCGTTGTTCTGCCCAACGGAACCGGCCGTTCCGTGCGCGTTCTGGTCTTCGCCAAGGGCGACCGTGTGAATCAGGCGCTGGAAGCCGGCGCGGACTATGCCGGCGGCGAGGAGTTCATCCCCCGTATCCAGAACGAGAACTGGTTTGAATTCGACGCGGTCGTTGCCACGCCCGACATGATGGGCGTCGTCGGCCGTCTGGGCCGTATCCTGGGCCCCAAGGGCCTGATGCCCAACCCGAAGGCCGGCACCGTGACGATGGACGTCGCGAACGCGGTCAAGGAGATCAAAGCCGGTAAGATCGAGTACCGTCTCGACAAGGCCAACATCATCCACGTTCCGATCGGCAAGACTTCCTTCACAGAAGACCAGCTGAGGGAGAATTTCCAGACTGTCATCGACGCGATCGTCAAGGCAAGGCCCTCGGCCGTCAAGGGACAGTTCCTGAAGAGCGTCACGCTGGCGTCCACGATGGGCCCCGGCATCAAGCTCAACGTTGTCCGTCTGACTGCGTAACGGTCGGTTTATCAAGTGAATAGGCAAGAAAAAGCTCTGCCCCGGACCGGGACAGAGCTTTTTTCTGTTCTGTGAGCGCGGAAAAACGCCGCGAAAAAGAAGATAGAGGGCCGGACCGGGAATGAACCGTCCGTGCCCGGAAAATCTTTAAAACAGCCTTTATTTGGCTGCCTCTAAAGGCTCAGAACGGTAGATCAGCTTTCCCTGCACGACTACGCGGTCGCTGTCCTGCTCGTTGGTGCAGGTAGAGAGCGTCAGGACCTGGTTCTTGTCCGAGACGGGGACGCCGTAGTCGAAGAGGCTGAGGTTTTTGCAGTATTCCACGTATTCCGCGAACGTGAAGTACGAGGAGAACTTGCGTAAATAGGTCCGCCCGCGCGAATCGGTCACGTACGAGGAGAAGACGCGGTACAAAGATACCGAGCCGTCCGGCAGATAGACCTCGATATACGGATGGGACAGCGCGAAGGCGCGGTCCTTGTACTTGTAAAGGTCATGGAACATCGCCCCGTTCCGCTGGTTATGGCCGTAGACGATGGTGTTGTCGCAGTTGAACGGCGTCTTGTGCCGGTAATCGACGAAGATGGAGCCCGCGTTCAGGGGCTGGCCGTCCGCGCCGCGGCGGAGGTAATCGGAGTTGTTCTTGCCCTGGACCATCGGATAGTTGATATGCGTATCCTCGATGCAGACCCACGCGCAGATCTCCTCGTTCATCGCCTTCAGGCCGTCGAAATCCAGCTCGTATTCGGGCATCAGGAGGTAGTCGAACGGAACGGAGAGCAGGCTCAGCGCGCCTTCCTGTTCATGAGCGGAATAGTCCGGCAGCGGCTCTTCGGTGGAGCCTTCCGGAAGGAATTCCGTCTCGATGGGCGTCTCCGTGCTTGCGCGCGTTTTCCGGGTGCCGCGGGAAATGAAGTTTTCGGCGATGCTTTCGTAGGCGTTGTCGCCCTTTTTGTATTCGACGAGGCCGGAGATCACTTTATACGAAGAGAAGACAAAGACCCCGGCCAGGATGATCAGGAGGACCAGACGAACGGCTTTACTCATTCGGCACCTCCTTCCGGGAGCTCGATGTAGCCCGCGACCGTCTCACTGGTGATCAGGGCGCCGGTCAGATCGCGCATCTCGAACCGAGGCAGGCCTTCCTTCGCGGGCCCCTTCACCCAGTATTTCAGGAACACGTGGGGCGAGTAGGAGAGATAGGCGTTCTCCCCGGCCAGGTACAGCGACTGAAGCGCTTCATCGTAATAGGGAACTTCGTTCAGGACCGCGAGCTCGTAAGCGTTTCCCCCGTCGACCGTATAGAGGTGGAGCTCCGTGTCTTCCGGGGTCTCGCCCAGGCGGCCGGTCATCAGGATCGGCGAACGGCTGTATTTCATGGGGAAGATCGAGAAAGCGGGCGTACTGCCGTAAAGGAGCGGCGAAGTGCGCACGGTCTCCAGGAGGATCACGTAGAGGTCCTCCCAGTCATAGCCTTCGATATACATCCAGGTCGAGTCCAGGATCTCCGGGTCCCCTAAAAGAACCGGCGCGTCCGTCGAGGGCTCGTCGGTCTCGGACGTGGGTTCCTCGGTGGGAACGTCCGTTTCAGAGGACGGCTCTTCTGAGGTCAGCCGTACCGGAGTGCCCTTGGTGCTTTCAGCGTATTCGTATGTCCGGGGCGATGTGGGCGCCTCGGTGAACGACCGGCAGCCGAAGACTGCCCCCGCGAGCAGAAACGCGGCGAGCAGCAGTGCGGTATGTTTTTTTGAAAGGAATCTGTTCAGCGTGGTCGCCCCTTTCCGTGAAGTCTATCTAACAGTATAATTCAGCCCCCGCGATTTTTCCACCATAAAAAGATGAAAGATGTGTGTATTGGGCGGTACTCCAAAGGAGTGCCGCCATTCAGGGACAGTACTCCGAAGGAGTGCTGTCGATCCAAGGACAGTAGAGTGCTGTCGATCCAGGGTCAGTACTTTCTTTCCGTTGTTTTCTTCGCGGCCCTGTGCTATGATGGACTCAAAGAGCGCGGAGGTTCCTGACGTGGCAGAAAAGAAGAGCAAAAAAATGTTTTACGGGTGGGTCATCGTAGGCGCCGCCTTTTTATTTACTTTTTTCGGGATGGGGCTCTATACGCAGAGCACGAGCGCTTTTCTGACCCCCATCTGCAATTCGTTGGGGTTCAGCCGCGGCGATTTTACGCTCAGTAAATCGCTTCTGACCGTGGTCTCGGCGCTGATGTCGCCGGTGGCCGGCCGTCTCGCCCGGAAGTTCGGCGTACGGAAATGCCTGCTGACAGGCATTCTGGGGATCGCGGCCTGCTATGTGGGCTACGCGTTCTCTACGAAGCTCTGGCAGTTTTTTGCCATCGCTTTTGTGAACGGCGTGTTCTACAGCGGGATCGCTTATACGGTCACCGGCATTCTGATCAACAATTGGTTTGAGGAGAAGAAGGGCATCGCGTCCGGCATCGCGTTCTGCGGCTCAGGCCTGGGCGGCGCACTGTTCGTGCCGCTGGTCCAGTCCATGATCCAGTCCTCCGGATGGGAGAAGACCTATCTGATCGTTGCCGTCGCCGGCCTCGTCCTGACGCTGCCGGTGATCCTGTTCGTGATCCGCGATACGCCTGAAAAATACGGCCTTCTGCCGCTTGGGAGCACCGGGGAGCGGGATCTTGCAAAGGGCGTCCTGACGCCCGATTCGGTGCGCGGCATCACCACGAAAGAAGCGCTGAAAACTCCGGTGTTCTGGCTGATGGTGACAGGGCTCTGCATGATCTGCCTGCTTTCTTCCGGCCCCCACGTCCATACGATCGCTTTCCTGCAGGATGTGGGCTATACGCCCGCGTTCGCGGCGGCCGTGATGTCTGCGATCCTGGTCACCCTCTGCGTGGGCAAGATCCTGGTCGGCATCCTTTATGACCGGCTGGGGACCTTTGTCGGGAATCTGATCATCGGCGCCACGGCGCTGGTCTTCCCGGCTGTCGCGCTCCTTTCGGAACAGTTCAGCTGGGCGCCCTGGGTCTACGCCGTCCTGTTCGGGGTGGCCATGACGGGCTATTCTGTGCCGCTTTCGATCCTGATCACGCGGTATTTCGGCCGTAAGGACTTCACCGGCATCTTCGGCATCTGCAACATGCTCACGATCCTGGTGAGCGCGGTCTCCGGCCCCGTCATGGGCTTTTTCTACGATACGTTCGGCAATTACAACATCGCCTGGACGGCCCTGATCTTCTGCGGAGGAATCGCGCTTGTGACGCTGGTCCTGGCGGACATCCTGGCAAAGAAGAAGCAGTACG
>JAEEGL016014158.1_pt1 | contig 13588 bp, 12 predicted proteins | sample 9134231 | NCBI WGS metagenome assembly JAEEGL01 (sample SAMN16246548, study PRJNA631951) | gut metagenome | biome: gut microbiome; feature: rumen; material: fiber-attached | host: Bos | place: Iran: Karaj | collected 2018-10
CCGGGATATAAACGGTCTCGCCCTTTGCCTTGTCGGATATGTAAATATCGATCCCGCTCTTATCCTCTTTTTTTACTATACGGATATGGTCACTGTTCTGAAAGCTTATGCACTCTCCGTTCTCACGAAGTGAATAAGCCCCGTTAAACACCTTGTCCCAGTCCGTTATCTCTTTTAAGATCTCTTCGGTTATCTTGTCCATATTAAAACATTTCCGTACCTTTAGGGCAGTATGCTTTGATCCTGCCCGACATGAGCTGCGGGAACACCTCATCCCTTGCGCCGCTCATTGAAACCACTCCGTCCTTTATCACTACTATCTCATCGGCTATGTCAAGTATCCTCTCCTGATGGGATATTATAAGAAGAGCCCTGTCCTCGTCCTCTTTCAGCTTTTTGAAAGCATCTATCAGGCTGGTAAAACTCCAAAGATCGATCCCCGCTTCCGGTTCGTCAAACACAACGTATCTCGCGCTCCTTGCAAGCACGGTTGCGATCTCTATCCTCTTCATCTCTCCGCCCGACAGGTTTGAATCCATCTCACGGTCCATGTAATCCCTTGCGCACAGGCCGACTTTCTCGAGAATCCTGCACATCGTCATCTCAGGCATGTTTTCACCGGCAGCTGTCTCCATGAGGGTACGTACCGTTATCCCTTTGAAACGGACCGGCTGCTGAAAGGCATATGCTATACCCTTTTTCGCCCGTTCGGTTATCGACACATCGGTTATATCCTCTCCGTCAAGGATTATCTTTCCCGATGTCGGAACAAACAGCCCTGCTATCAGCTTTGCGAGACTCGTCTTACCGCCGCCGTTCGGGCCCGTTATGACCGTGAGCTTTCCGGGGGCTACTAAAAGCGATACACCGTTTATTAGATTTTCCTTATCAGGCAGGTCGAGCCTGACATCTTTTAATTCAAGCATATTCTTATTGTCCTATAACACGAAAAATCCCCAGGTATGCATAGCAATCCTGAGGCTCTTTTGTTCATGAATATGGATAGCGCAGCTCGTAGGGGAATCGAACCCCTGTTTCCGCCGTGAGAGGGCGGCGTCTTAACCGCTTGACCAACGAGCCGTACTTGACCATATTATACGAATTGGAACAAAAAAGCAAGAAGATTTTATCTGAAATACTTGAGCAGGTATGCCGGGAGCATTACTTTGCCGTCACCTTTTGCGATCTTCCCGACATTAACGGTTATAACATCGTCATAATCCGCCTTTTCATCAGTGGTTTCACTCTTTTCCTCCGCCACTTCCGTTTTATCCAAAGTTTCCTCAAGTACGTCGGAGAGAGCCTCAACAACGGCTTCTCCTTCCTCTGAGCCACCCGAAGCCGCCTGTGCCTCGGCGATTGCCTCGTTCAGTATGTCGATTATCTCCTGCGGAACAACATAATCGTCGTCCGGAGCATACTCATCGATGGCGGCCAGCACCATGGGATCGGGTGCCGACTGTGCCTTTTCCATCTCATGTTTTTCTTCGACTACCTTTGTCTTTTTATTTGAGGCATTTATCTGATCTATATATTTGTCGAGCGTAGATCTTACATCGACACCGAGAACATCGGACAGACCGTTTATCACATCATCATCCATCTCGTTCAGGGTAATGACAACATCAATATCCGCATCTGTGAGGTCCGAAAGTCTGAGGTCTCCCATTCCGAGGCTCTCTCTGTCAATAGCGCCATATTCTTCCATAAGGTCAAGGGCTCCGTCACCAAGTTCTGCGATCGTCTCCTTAAGCTCTTCATCGGAAAGATCCGTATTGAATATCTCGGAGAACATTTCGGAGAACGCGCCCCTGACGCCGTCAAGATACAGTCTTGCGATGCCTTCGATGTTGCCTTCGGCTTCATTGAGTATCTTTATCGCACCTTCCTGCGACAGCCTTCCGTTAACGATATCTTCACTGACATCCCGGGTAAGTGATGTGAAATATGTCTGAACAAGTGCGGAAAGATCGAGTCCGGCCTCGGCTACCTTGTTTCCGACTTTCTCGATATCCTTGTCACTTGCCAGTTTGCCTGCATCAAAGCCTATCAGATCCTCGATATCGGCCCCGCTGAAATACTTGCCGATTATTCCGGTAACATCATTTGAAATACCGGCCAGCTGGTTGGCTATATCCGCCTCAGCCCATCCGTCTCTGGGGATGGCCGCGGTCTTTTCCGCAAAGTACGCTGAAAGCTCTGCTATAGTATCAACCTCGATCTGCTTTGTAGCGTCGGAGGCTATCTCTTCTATTACCGCATCATCGGTTTCGGCGGGATTTTCTGCCCCCACCTCATCTTTTGCGCTTTCCTCTTTTACTTCTTTATCTTCCGGCTCTTCGGCTTCTTCAGCATCCTCAGCTTCTTCGGCCTCTTCAGCCTCTTCGACTTCTCCGGTCTTATCGGTCTCGGTAAACTCAAAGCGTCCGGTCTCCATGAAGTCTTCCAGTATCTGATCATTATCGAAGCCTTCAAGCACTACAACACCTTCGTTCTCGCCGGATAGTTCGACTTGTATTGACTTATCGTCCTTTGTTGCAATGAAAAAGTCATCATTGACCTCTATTTCCCATCCGTTGGCTTCGGCCATGCTCACTGCATCAAAAGAACATTCAAACGGTTCGATCTCATCATCCGGTACCGTCGTCTTTTTAATTCCGGTCCTGTATAAGTACCACTCGAGATCCTCTGTCAGACGCTTGGCGTCGTCATCGGCTTCATAGGTAACATCCGCAACATATGCATCAACTGTTGCCGCTGCTCCTTCAGGGGATTTTGCAAATTCTTCCTTCCACTCTCCGCGAACCTTTTTGTCAACATCCTTCGCGCCGAACGATTCTATGCCTTTAACGTATTCCCTGACGGAGTCACCGTACGCATGTCTGTGCAGGATTATCTTATTGTTAAGCCTTGCATACTCAAACTGTAGTATATCGTCATCAAAACGCTCTTCCTCGACGTCGGTACCGATCTCTTCCGGGAGATTGTCGGCAAGGAACGGTATGGCGATGAACGGCGTGGCCGTGGGATTGGCAGGTGCAGTCCAGAATACCGTCGACATTTCTGCCGGCACATCATCAAAGATCTGGATCACACTCGCACCCGAGACGTACTGGTTGTTTATACCGTAGTATAACGCATTGTCATCATCAGCAAGATCATAAGGTGTTCCCTCATACCTGTTTCTGAAGAAATCAAACGCTTCCGCAATCCTTACCTTTTTATCGGGTTTGAAGAATACGTCATATCCTTCCTCATCATCAAAATCGAGTTCCTCGGACGGAGCGAATAAGTCGTGTCCTACCCATCCGCGAAGATGAGATTCCTCGGAATACATGTTTCCGTCATTGTACGTAAGTATCAGATCAAGCTTTTTATCCTTATCATATACGGCAAATCCGTTTTCTTCAGGGAGAGTGAAAAGTTTCGATGAACATATCGTATCCTTGTCATCGGGATCTGCGGTCCTGATAACAGGCTCGTTTCCGAACGTTGCCATAACATCATCGGCCAGTTTTGTCGCAACATACTGATGTCCCGTATAGTTTTCGACGATCCATGCTTCCTTCTGATCGGCGATCATGATGATCTCCGCCGCGTCTGCACCTGTTTCTTCATATATGGAACAAAGTGTCTTGACGGCATCTGCCGCAGATTTGGAAGTAGCCGCAAGTATCGTGGGGATCTTGTCCTCACATATACCGTCATCCACGAACGGATCCGCTATCACCGCATCCATATTGGGATCGGTAGTTATATAGCATACGATCGATACACCGTATTCATTCACGGCGCTGTTGTTATATCCGTCCGTACCGACATAGGCCATGTTCCTTCCGACTATCATCCGTGCGTTTTCCTCGGGCAGTGTGTACTCATACCCGGACTGCGACTCGATAACATCGCCCTTCTTCATCGCGCCCTTCTCGACGATCTCGCACACATTTGCCTCTCCGACACCGGCTTCAAGCGTTACACCGATAACGGTCGTGCCCTCGGCACTCGCATCTTTTCCGATATATATGCCTGTAGACGCAGACACATCGGATACGATGAATGCCGAAATGATCCCCGCCGCAAATAATCCTGCTGCTGTTTTCAGAAATCCCTTCATTTTTTTCTCCCTTTTATAGATTGACATAACAAAAAATGGTGTGAAACCCACACCATTTAATGTAACTCTTATAATATGTTATGTCAACACAAATATTATGTTAACAGATGATTTTTTTCTCTTTGTGAACCTCGTACTTCAGAACGTTCGTGACGGTCTCTCCGTCGATCTGGAGCGCAGTCGGTCTGTCAAACTCAACCGTGACATCGCTGCCCATGATCTCCGTCACAAGCTTCTTGCGCTTTATATGGCTGCCGTTGAACACCGAAGCGAATGCCAGCAGCAGTCCGAGCCTAAAAGGAGAATGAACAACGATAACGGAAACCAGCCCGTCCTCGTTCATGCGGTCCTGATTCGGAGCGCACATCATTCCGCCCCCGTAGAACCTGCCGTTCATCGTCGGCGCCATCCAGACGTGCTTGAATTCCTTCGTTACTCCGTCGACCGTTACCGTGGCGTTCACATTGTGAAAATCATATACCAGGCCTTTTAGCGCGATGATCGAGTAATTAACTCTCTTACCGGGACTTGTTACCCTCTTTTTGTCGCCTTCCTCACAACAGTATCCGTCGATCCCGTATCCGATCCCGTTGATGAACACCCTGTCCATCCCGTTGACCTTAACGTGCGGAAGACACTTTAAATATGTATTGATACGGCACACGCCCTTTTTTCCGTCCTCATCGATATCATGACAGAAATCGTTTCCGCTTCCCGCAGGAAAATAATAAATATCCTGTTCGAGCTTTGAAGTGTCTATCGAATTGATCAGATGGTTGAGTGTTCCGTCTCCGCCGCAGATGACAATGATATCTTCCGGTTTGAAACCTTTGATATAACCTCCGAGATCATCTATCGTCAGCATATCTATATACCGGATCTCATCGGAAGAAAATATCTTTCCGACATCCCTGCAGCTTTCCTCACAGGTACTGTTTCCTGCGAGCGGATTGTACATAACATAAATCATATCAATGACTCCGGTAACCTTCTCATGACTGAGCGGCTATCCTCCTTGCAACGTATACACCGCTTGCCGATGCGTGTGAGAGTGAATGAGTCACTCCGCTTCCGTCACCGATGATATAAAGTCCCGGATACTCGGTCTCGAGATTTTCGTTCACGGCAACCTCCATATTATAGAACTTAACTTCAACGCCGTAAAGAAGTGTGTCGTCGTTTGCCGTACCGGGCGCGATCTTGTCAAGCGCATGGATCATCTCCATGATACCGTCCAGTATTCTCTTCGGAAGAACAAGGCTCAGGTCACCGGGAGTCGCATTAAGGGTCGGCTGAACCATTCCCTCCGCTATCCTCTTCTCATTACTCCTTCTTCCTCTCATAAGATCACCGAACCGCTGAACGATAACTCCGCCGCCGAGCATATTCGACAGTCTCGCGATACTCTCGCCGTATCCGTTTGAATCCTTAAAGGGCTCCGAGAAATGCTTTGCAACAAGAAGCGCAAAGTTCGTGTTCTCCGTCTGCTTATCTTCCGCCTCGTAACTGTGGCCGTTGACGGTTATGATCCCGTTCGTGTTCTCGGTAACGACTATACCGTGAGGGTTCATGCAGAACGTTCTGACATTATCCTCGAACTTCTCGGTACGGTATACGATCTTGCTCTCATACAGTTCGTCGGTAAGATGGGAAAAGATGACAGCCGGAAGTTCTACCCTGACACCTATGTCAACACGATTGCTCTTTGCCGGGATGTTCAGCTTTTCACAGACACTTTCCATCCATTTACTGCCGCTTCGCCCTACCGATACGATGCACTGTCTGCACGTTGCGCTTCCTTTTTCATGAACTATCTTATATCCGCCGTCGATCACTTCGATGCTCGTTATCTCGGTCCTGAAATTAAACTCGACGGAATCCTTGAGATAATTGTACAGCTTCTCAAGAACTATATAGTTGATATCCGTTCCCAGATGCCTTACCGACGCATCAAGAAGTTTAAGCTTGTTCTGCATGCAGGTCTTCTTGAGGCCCGTTCCGGCAGTTGAATAAAGCTTACAGCCCTCGCCGCCGTTGGCGATGTTTATCTCATCGACATACTTCATGAGTTCGATCGCCTTCGTACGACCGATATGCTCGTAAAGCGTTCCGCCGAAATCGTTTGTTATATTGTATTTGCCGTCGGAAAAAGCACCCGCCCCGCCGAAGCCGCTCATGATGGAGCAGGATTTGCAGCCGATGCACTTCTTCACCTTGTCGCCGTCGATAGGACAATGTCTCTTTTCCAGCTCCTGACCTGCTTCGAAAACGGCGACCTTGAATTCCGGTCTTGTCTTCTTCAGTTCGTACGCGGAGTATATGCCGCCGGGGCCCGCGCCGATGATGATAACGTCATATTCCATGTTAATGATTCTCCTTACGTTCACAACTAACACAATTTGCTCGAAAAGGCGCTTCCGCTCCTTTCCGCACGTCACGTTACTAGACTCGTAAACTACCTCGTCAAGTAACAACGTGCTCCAAAGCTTTTCTCACAAATGTGTTAAGTTGTTCACTTAGTTATTCAACAAAGTCCATGCATGTCCTGGATTTAGTAAATGGACGCACCTTGGAGGTTGCGACCGCGACATGAAGAGGATGCGCCGAGTAACGTGTGAGCGCCTTCTCATCTTCGAATGTCGAGTCAAGCATAACATCACAGTTCGAGCTTTCAAGCGGCTGCGTGTTGACCCTGATATCGATAAGCCCCGGGATCTGTCCCCTGAGTCCTTCGAGTCCTTCCTTTATGCCCTTCTTTATCTCTTCCCTTTCGATGCCCTCATATTCATCTTTGAGAACCCACAGTATCACATGCTTTACCATACCTGTCTCCTTTCAGTTTCCGAAACCCTGCGGAAGAAGATCGCGCTCTTTCAGAAAACGTCCTCTGTACTCTGCCGTAAAAGTTTTGGTGTTATGATTTTTGATCCCTCTCGAAGTGACGCATGCATGCTTTCCTTCAATGGCAACCGCAACATCACTGCTCCCCGTGATCTCGCTTATGATATCCGCGATATCCTGTCCGATCCTCTCCTGAAGCTGCAGACGTTTTGAAGCCATCTCACATGCACGCACGATCTTTGACAGACCTATGACCTTACCGTGCGGGATATATGCAACGCTTGCCTTCATGTCATACATAAGCGCCATATGATGCTCGCAGTACGAGAAGATATCTATATCCTTCACGACAACGATCTTCTCTTTATCGGTATCGATATCGTCGTCAAAAGTTTTGTTCAGCATCTGTGCTATCTCATGATTCGAATAGTTCATGCCTTCAAAAACTTCCGAATACATCCTTGCGACCCTTGACGGGGTATCGACAAGACCGGGACGCTTCGGATCGTCACCGAGAGCCTCTATCAGTCCTCTTATATGTTCTTCAACAGCTTTTGTATCTATCATCTGTGATGCCTCTCATCTGTCTTCCATTATAATCTGTTTTCCTTGAACATGCGCATCATCTCATTCGTAAGACTCAGGTTGTTCGGCTGCAGCTGCAGATCTTCGCGTGCGGTCCATGCCGCATATTTGAGTTCGCCTTCGTCCATTCTTATCGTATCGTCGCCGTCTGCTTCGCAGTAAAATCCCACCAGAAGATCCTGTGCCATTCCCCACGGCTGCGATTTGTAATAGCGTATGTTCTTAACTCTTATTCCGGCTTCTTCCATGACCTCACGGCTGACTGTCTCCTCGAGCGTCTCGCCTATCTCCGCAAAACCGGCTATGAGTGCATTGTGTGAATATCCTGTTCTGTATCTCGTGATAAGGATCTTATCACCGTTTAATACACCGACTATGACTGCCGGATTGATCCGCGGATAAACGGTATTGCCGCAACTGCCGCAGCAAAGAGCACGCTCCTTTCCCGAGCGGGACATTTTCTCCCCGCACCGCCCGCAGTAAACGTTATCAGTATACCACCTCCACAGATGATATGCTGTAAAAGCGGCAAACAGCTCGCTCCCCGATCCGTTGTCCCGAAGCTTTCTTATCGGACAGGGCTCAAAACCCGAGGGGGCATGATTTTCGCCGCCAAGGCGGAGGAAATACCTTTTGTCATCTATCGAAAAGAGATAGGTGCATTCGGCACTTCCGATCTCTTTTTTTGTCGTGAAAGTCATGCACCTGTCGGTAATATCCGCGAAGAGACTCCCGTCCTCATCAAACGAAAATACCGTGTCGGTATCCTCGGGTATGATATTCTTAAACGAGTTATCAAGTTTTTGCGGTGCTATGTCCTGTATCATCAATGCTTTTTCATTATACTCTTGTACGCGGGACGTATGATCTTTGTCCCGCTCACGAGTTCTTCTATCCTGTGTGCGCTCCAGCCGGCAACACGGGCTATCGCAAATATCGGCGTGAACAGTTCTCTCGGGATGTCCATCATGTCATACGCGAACCCGCTGTAGAAATCGACATTCGGCGAGACTCCCTTGTATATCTTGCGCTTTGCGGCTATTACTTCGGGTGCGAGCGTCTCAACCTTTTTGTACAGTTCAAGATCGTCCATACGTCCCTTTTCCTTTGACAGCTGGGTAACGTATTTTTTGAAGATCACTTCTCTCGGATCGGACTTGGAATATACCGCATGTCCCATACCGTAAATGAGCCCCTGTCTGTCAAACGCCCTGCCGCTCAATATCTTCATCAGGTACGCACGTATCTCGTCATCGTCCTTCGGATCGCTGATGTGATGTCTGATATCATCCATCATCTCCATGACCTTGATGTTGGCACCGCCGTGACGGGGTCCTTTGAGTGAGCACATAGCCGCTGCGATCGTTGCATATGTGTCAGCTCCCGATGACGTTACGACACGTGTGGTAAAACTCGAGTTGTTTCCGCCACCGTGTTCCATGTGAAGACACAGGGCAACATCAAGAGCCTTTGCCTCAACCTTCGTAAACTTCGAATCCGGTCTGAGCATCGTAAGTATATTCTCGGCGGTCGACAGTTCCGGAACCGGCCTGTGTATATACATGCTGTCCATATTCTCATAGTGGTTATATGCGTGATAGCTGTACACGGCGAGCATGGGAAATACCGCAATGAGCTGCATGCACTGTGAGACTACGTTTTCGATCGAGGTTGACGTTGCGTTCCTGTCATACGATGCGAGTGTCAGGATCGCTCTTGTCATCGAGTTCATGACATCTTTCGTCGGAGCCTTCATGATAACGTCTCTCGTGAAGTTCTGCGGAAGCTCCCTTACCTTTTCAAGAGTCGCTATGAACTCTTTGGACTCCTCATCACTTGCAAGGTCTCCGAACAGCAGCAGGTATGCAAGATTCTCATATCCGAATTCGGACTTCAGGTACTTTTTTATGAGATCCTCGATACTGTATCCCCTGTACAGGAGCCGGCCTTCACAGGGCTCACCGTTCTTATCCCTTGCGATGATATTGGATACGGTAGTCAGCCCCGCCAGAACGCCTTTACCGTTCTGATCGCGAAGCCCTCGTTTTACATCATATTCTTCATAAAGATCCTGCGGGATGGAATCATTCTGCCATATCAGCTGTGAGTATGCAGATGTATCTATTCCGTCTCTTTTTTTCATTAACAGTCTCCGTTTCTCTCTGCTGTCAAAAACGCACACACGCAACACTAATTTTATTAAAAAAAGCCCTTGCGGTCAAGGTGATCGAGCAAACAAAAAAACACGGAAGATTCGCATCTTCCGTGCATTCTTTTACTTTGACCGGTGCTATTTGGTATATTCGTCATCCGGCTGCGGCCATACCCTGTATATCGGATATCCGCCCCACGGATTCGCCTGTGCCACCCATATCTCCATCATGCCGTTATCTGCCCTCCGGCAGATCCTCCAGCGGTCAACTTCGATAAAAGGACGGCCTTCCACGCCTGCCCCTTCTTTCTTTACTCTGTACTTCGGTATTATCGAACTGTTTATCTCTGTCGTGGAAAGTCCCAATTCACGATTGATTACACCGTAGAACCCGTCGCTGCCATCTTTTTTGACCTTGTAAAACTTTGATTCACCGCCGTTGAAACAGTTTGAAACCCTGTTGGTATCCTGCTGTCCGTTCGATGCGATCAGATAAACCTCATAACGTCTTGTGACTCCGTTATGAGTGGCGCTTACCCATACCTTTTTCCCGGTAAAACTTTTAAAGGCGTTGTATGCCTCCTCGTTTTCCACGAACGCTATGTTAGCGGCTCTTGCGATCTCATCTGCCGTATAGACATCTCTTGATTTCTGACTTTTTTTCACATATTTCATGAACATCGGAGATATCACTCCGACCAGTATCCCCATTATCGCGATGACTACTATGAGTTCTATGAGCGATATTCCTCTGTTATCATGTCTTCTTCTCATCCGTTTTCCCCTCGGATCTTTTTTATTCACTTTATATATCGGCTCGGATCTTTGAAAAGTTGACATTTGGCATCATATGTAACGTTCATGCCGTTTCAGTTGTATTTTCCGTATCTCTTCTTGATCTTCAGACGGTTTGCCGCTCTTGCAAGCATTCCCTTGGCGGCGCGGTAATTCAGCCTGTCGGTCCTTCCCGCAAGGACATCCTTTGCCGCATCCTCTTCCTGCTGTGCACGCATCTCATCGATCTCATCAGGATCCTCGGCCGATTCGACAAGGATCAGCACGTCCCCGTTCTCGACCTTGAGCATACCGTTGGATACCGCGGCATGTCTTCTCGTACCGTCCGGGAGCGTGAACTTGATGACTCCGATGCTGACTGCAGCCACGAGATTTTCGTGCATCGCCTGGATCCCGAACATGCCGTCAACGGTCGGTACGACGAGACTGACACACTTCCCGTCGAAGAAATCATCATCCGCTTCGATTATATGAAGATTGAACTCGTTCATGCTTTATCTTTTGACACTAAAGATTTTTTGCTTTGGAATATGCGTCGTCTATCGTGCCTACATTGTAGAAGGCGGCTTCGGGCATGCTGTCGCAGTCACCGGAAAGGATCGCCGCAAAACCTCTTATCGTTTCGGGAAGTGTTACATACGCTCCGGGAACTCCCGTGAACTTCTCCGCAACGCTCATCGGCTGAGACAGGAATCTCTGCGCTTTTCTCGCCCGGTTGACGGTAAGCTTGTCTTCCTCGCCAAGTTCTTCCATTCCGAGTATCGCGATTATGTCCTTCAGTTCGTTATATTTCTGCAGGAGATTTTTGACCGCCCATGCGGTGTCGTAATGCTCTTTTCCGACTATATCCTCTTCAAGGATTACAGACGATGATTCGAGCGGATCAACTGCCGGATATATTCCCTGTTCCGCGATCTTACGCGACAGTACCGTCGTTGCATCAAGATGTGCGAACGTAGTTGCAGGTGCCGGATCCGTCAGGTCATCCGCGGGAACGTAAACCGCCTGTACGCTCGTTATCGATCCGTTCTTTGTCGATGAAACCCTTTCCTGAAGCGCACCCATCTCTTCCGCAAGAGTCGGCTGATATCCGACCGCGGACGGAAGACGTCCGAGCAGTGTCGAGACCTCTGAGCCTGCCTGCACGAACCTGAATATGTTATCAACGAAAAGCAGGACATCCTTCTTCTGCTCGTCCCTGAAATATTCCGCCATTGTAAGACCGGACAGAGCCACTCTCATCCTGACACCCGAAGGCTCATTCATCTGTCCGAACACGAGAGCCGCCTTGTCTATGACACCGCTCCCATTCATCTCATTCCACAGATCGTTTCCTTCACGGCTTCTCTCGCCGACACCGGCGAACACCGAATATCCGCCGTGCTCCATCGCAACGTTGTGGATCATCTCCTGTATGAGGACCGTCTTGCCGACACCGGCTCCTCCGAACAGACCTATCTTACCGCCCTTTGCATAGGGCTCTATAAGATCGATGACTTTAAGTCCCGTCTCGAGTATCTCTATCGCGGGTTTCTGTTCCGCAAAAGCAGGAGCCTTTCTGTGAATGCTCCATCTGTCAGCTGAAGCGGATACCGCGCCCAGGCCGTCTATCGGCTCGCCAAGCACATTGAACATTCTGCCGAGCGTGATATCGCCGACAGGTACCGTGATCGGGGATCCGGTCGCAGTAACGCTCATGCCGCGCTTTAATCCTTCGCTCTTTCCCATCATTATGCAGCGCACCGTATCATGTCCGATATGCTGCTCTGCCTCCATATATATCTTTTTTTCATCGAGCAGCGTATACAGCGCCTCACGTATCTTAGGCAGCCCTCCGCCTTCAAAATGTACATCTATGACGGGACCCGATATCTGAACGATCTTACCTTCCATATACTGTCTCGCTCCTTCTCTTTTTCTTGCGAAGAGCTTTGGCACCTGCCGATATCTCGGTTATCTCCTGTGTGATCTTGCTCTGTCTTGCATGATTGTATTCAAGCCTCAACGAGTTCATAAGCTGTGCCGCATTCCTGTCGGCCTCATCCATGGCGTTCATTCGGGCACTCTGTTCGCAGCAGTAACTGTCAACGAGCGCACTGTAAAGGTATTCCGCAACATAGCTTCTGACGATGTTATCAAGAACCTTTTCAACCGAAGGGTGGAAATCAAAATGAACATCCTCCCTCTCTCCCTCTTCGAGAAAATCGCCCCGGTGAAACGGAAGCAGTCTTACTGTCTTCGCCTTCTGCGACACACTGTTTTCCATATCCGTGTATATAAGGAAAATCTTGGATATCTTTTTCTCGTCATACAGCGACATAATATACTCCGCCATCTCACGCGTTCTTCTCATCGTCGGATTGTCGGCAGAATAACGGAACTTGCCGTCATACTCTATCCCGAGTGCATCACAGTATTTACATCCGTAATCGCCTATCATGAAATATCGGCTCTCATGATCAGTCATCCGGCTCTCGAACTCTTTTATTACCGCATGATTGTAAAACCCTGCCAGTCCCTTGTCCGATGTGACAACGATATAAGCATATGCTCCGGGAATATCGTGTGAACCGTCCGCCGGATACATGTAAGGGCTGTCAATTTTGTCCTTTGATCTGAATATCCTTTTTATCTCACTGTTAAGCGCGTCAAAATGAGGCCGTGTACGCTCAAGCTCGGCCTTTGCCCTTCGCATCTTGCTCGAGGAGATCATGTACATCGCTTTTGTGATCTTCTCGGTATCGGCGACGGATTTCATTCTCGATCTGATCTCTCTTATATCAGACATTCTGCTCTACAGCCGCCTCCGCTATCCTCTTTTTGTCCTCATCCGTGATGACGCCTTCGTTTTCTATCTTCATGACTATATCGGGAAGCTTTTCCATTGCAGCCTTTACGATATCGCCGATCCTATCTCCTATCGTGAACGGATCTAAAGTCTCGAACTTATCCGTTGTAGCGATTACAAGCATGAAAACCTGCTCGGTGAGCGTTCTCGGACTGTTCTGTTTCTGCTTCAGAACGTTCATCAGGCCTTCACCGTAACGGATCATCTTCTTTGTAGCCTCATCCATATCACCCGAAAACTGCGAAAAAGTCTC
>JAEEGL016261413.1_pt1 | contig 13588 bp, 11 predicted proteins | sample 9134231 | NCBI WGS metagenome assembly JAEEGL01 (sample SAMN16246548, study PRJNA631951) | gut metagenome | biome: gut microbiome; feature: rumen; material: fiber-attached | host: Bos | place: Iran: Karaj | collected 2018-10
TACAAAATCCTTTGGTCGGGCTACATGACCCCAGCTCATATCATTGATATGAAGAAGTCCGTCAAAACCACCCAAATCTATGAAGGCACCAAAGCTTGTGAAGCTCTTAACAGTACCTTTTACAGTATCGCCAATTGCAATAGTCTCAAAGAAGGCATCGCGCTTTTTGTTGATTTCTTCTTCAAGGAACTTGCGGCGATTAACTACTGGATTAAGCTTATTATCTGAATAAAGATGCTCAATATAGAACTTTGACCTTACACCAAGTAATGACTCAGGTTTTTCAACCTTTTCGCTGTCTGCCTGACTGATTGGCAGGAAAGCCATTTTGTCAATACCAAGATCTACTTCGTAACCACTCTTGACAACTTTAACAATTACACCGTCAACAGGAGTCTTCTCTTTCCATGCCTGCTGAATCTCGCGGAGATAGCGCTTTGAATCAGCCTTTTTCTTAGAAAGAACAGGTCCACTTGAATTGTGTCCCATCAACAATGCCTGAACCTTATCCCCTTCTTTCGGCAGGTCACCTGCGAACTCCTCTACGGGGATTAAACCCTCTGATTTGTCTCCTACATCGACATAAACATAATCATTTGTTACCTGAACAACAGTTCCTTCAACCAATTGACCAGCCTGCGGTGCATTAAACTCCTTCAAAGATTCCTCTAATTGTGTCTGGAAATCGCCCTTGGAGTTCTGAGCTTCTTCCTTTTCCACTTCCATTTCGTCCATTGTAAACCCTTAATATTTATGAAATTTGTTTTTCTATTATCGCACAAACATTGTCAATCGTCAAGTTAGAAGTATCAATATACAGTGCATCCGGTGCGATTTTTAGAGAACCTTCCTTCTTATTTTTATCCATTTCATCTCGTTTTTCGATTGCTGCTTTTATCTCTTCCAGAGTCATATTGCTTACACCCTGATCAAAGCGTCGCTTAGCCCTAACCTCTGCTGAAGCATCAAGATAAACCTTAATCTCAGCATTCGGGAATACGACAGTTGTCATATCTCGGCCTTCGCAGACAATATCAAGAGATTTTGTAATTTCGCGCATAAGGTCGTTTACCAGGTGGCGGATTTCTACAATTGCACTTACCTGGCTTGCATTTGCTGTTACTTCATCATCGTGAAGATGGGCTGTAACATCGGTGCCGTTTAAGATAAAGTGACTTTCTTTTGTATATTCAATTTTCTGTTTTTTGCAGAACTCCAGGGTTGCTTTTTCATCTTTATAGTCTATTCCAGCCTGCAGCACAGCAAGTGTAAGGGTTCTGTAAAACCCTCCGCTGTTCAAAAATGTAAGATTGTGTTTTTCTGCCAGAATTGAAGCAATAGTGCTTTTTCCTGTTCCTGCTGGTCCGTCAATTGCGATTATCATAAGTCCTCCTGTGGTAGGTGTTAGGTGCTAGGGTATAGGTTTTAGGGATTAGTAAGGAGGGGGAAGTCTCCCCCTTCGCTACCAAGTCCTCACTACGTTACGGTCTTGTCCGCTACCCCTTCTGCGGGCTCAATCGCCGCCCGCAACGCCTGCTTTTAATTTATTTATTATAAACATATAAGGAATGACAAAGCAATACAACTGTCTGTAGACAATACTAACTTCTATCTGCCAGTGCAAGAAGCCCCTGTACTTCTTTCGGAGTCAAATCTCTGTGGTCACCTGGTTTAAGGTCATCTAAGTTTACATTTCCAATTCTAACGCGAACAAGAGAATGTGTTCCAATATTCTGGCCTTCCAGCATCTTTCTGATTTCGCGGTTTTTACCTTCAATCAAAACGATTTTGAGCTTACGTTCTTTAAGTTTTTCTACATGGAGTGCTTTATAGAATACGCCTTCTACGCGGACACCTTTTTCAAGCTTTGCAGGAAGTTCATCCGGAATATTCTGGCTTGTTTCTACAATATATTCTTTTTCAATCTGGCTGCTTGGATGCGAAAGCTTTGCAGCAAAATCACCGTCATTTGTAAAAATAATCATTCCCTTTGAGTACATATCAAGGCGGCCAACATTATAAAGACGTTCTGTGTAGGAATCTTTTAACAGGTCTGCAGCAACCTGTCTGCCTTTTTCATCACTTGATGAGCATACAAAACCGGCAGGTTTATTCAAAAGCACATAGCGCTTTGTATCCTCCAGGAAAACCTGCTTTCCATCTACACAAACCTTATCTTTACCGCCCACTTTAGTTCCAAGCTCTGTTACAACCTGACCATTAACGCTAACCCGTCCATCGGTAATTATTTTTTCGCTGGCACGTCGGCTGGCAACTCCACAATGAGCAAGATAAACCTGAAGTCTTACAGGCTCGTCTGAAACTGAGGTATTTTTTGATGATACAGTTTGTTTTTTTGCAGAATTAGTTTTATCGTGCGAGTTCAAAGCGTTCCTCTTCATCCTCATCAAGTTTAGGAAGCTCTGCAATGCTGTTCAATCTGAAAAGCTTTAAAAACTCTTTTGTTGTGCCGAACAAGGTTGGTCTGCCCGGTGCATCTTTTTTCCCAACTTCTTTTATAAGGTTTCGCTCAATTAAAAGGCGTACCATGTTATCTACGCCTACACCGCGGATTGCTTCAATTTCTGCTCTGGTTACAGGCTGTTTGTATGCAATTATTGCAAGAGTTTCCATGGCAGATTTTGAAAGGCGGCCTTCCCTTTTCATACCATAAAGCTCTTTTAATACAGTCCAATATTCCTGCTTTGGCGTAAGACAATAACCGCCTGCAATAATAGAAATCTCAATTCCGCTGTCTTCTGCTGAATATTTTTCGGTAAGCTTTTCAAGACACTTTTCGACAACCTCTTCCGAAAGCTGAGCTCTGTTAGAAAGCATTTTTACACTTAAAGGCTCACTTTCCAGAAACAATACAGTTTCTACGAGAGCAGTTTCTTTATTAAAATCCATTCTTTTCCCTTAATTTGATGTTAATTCATCTTCACTGGGAACATAACCATCGCTATCTTCCCTTACGCATATCTTTATATCACCAAACAGCTTATTTTGGAAGATGGTTATCATACGGAATTTAACAGCTTCAAGAATTGCCATAAATGCACAGATTACATCCATTGCATTACCGGGACGGGTAAGCAAATCGGTAAACATACATTCTTTTTTATTATCAAGATACTCGTTCATGAGTGTAATTTTTTCATTTACAGAGATTTCTTCAAACATATTAAGAATTGTTTCGTTTGAATACTGTCCCATCATTGTCTTGAACATTGACTGCATCTGCTGAAGCAGTTCCCAGGTGTCTACCTCTTCCCACATATCGTCAGCTTCATCAAATGGAAGAACACGCTGAATCTTCTTGCGTTCAAAGTTCCATTCAGAATCATCTTCCTGCTCGTCCATAAGCGAAGAAAGCTTCTTAAACTTCTGATATTCAATAAGACGGTCTACAAGCTCCTGTCTTGGATCTTCATCTTCGTCATCATCATAACTGAACTCAACCGGCAGAAGCATTCGGCTTTTAATGTAAATAAGTTTTGCAGCCCAACTGTAAAAGTCCGAAAGATTAGCAAGATCTGTCTGAACTGCATAGTCAAGATATTCAAGATACTGTTCGGTTATCTGAGCAATTGGAATATCGTATATGTTGATTTTACTTTCGTGAATGAGTCTCCAGAGTAAATCAAGAGGTCCTTCAAACTCACCTATTTTATATTCAACTTTCTTTTCTTTTGTAATTACGGCAGTATCCTGACCACCTGATTTAGAGCTAACTGTCTGTGCTTCGTATTCCATTTTCTTTTCCCGATTAGAAATAAAATCTTCTGCTGAAATAAGCTTTTCTATTTTGTTCGCACTGTCTTCCAGATCGATTTTAGAAAGATATTCAGCATACTCTTGTCTTATTTTTTTATCGGCAGATTCTGTAAGAATCTCAAGAGCCGGAACAAGAACAAAAGCACGCTCTTTTGTTCTTATATGAGGTATTTGAAGCTTTGGATCCTCTATAATGTCATCACCAAAAAGCTCAATGTCTATATCGAGCGGACGCGGACCAAAACGGATTTCCTGATCGCGGTTTCTTCCGTATTTTGCTTCAATTTCGTTTATCTGTTTTAAAAGTTCAAAAGGACTAAGGCTTTCGTCCACATAACCGAGCACAACCATATTATAAAAATCATCCTGATTTTCTACATACATTGCTTTTGTACGGTATACAGACGAAAAAACGGGTTCTTTCAGAATCCTTCTCAATTCAAGGCAGGCACAACTTAATAATTCAAGTGGTGTCTGATTTTGAAAACCTTTATTTGAGCCTAATCCCAAAAGAACCCGTTTCATTTTTATTTCTCAGGTGTTTCTTCTTTACCCTTCAGCACCTGTCCTGGGAAAACTTCTGCGCGAATCTTTGCTTCTATTGTCTTGGCAAGCTCTGCATTCTGTTCAATATAGTTTACTGCATTTTCCTTACCCTGACCAATTTTTTCTTCGCCCATTGTGTACCAGGCACCGCGCTTGTCTATAATTCCGTGTTTTACAGCAGAATCAAGCAGGCTGGCTGCCGCAGAGATTCCTTTGCCGAAATAGATGTCGAGTTCGCACTTTCTGAATGGAGGCGCAACCTTGTTCTTTACAATCTTTACGCGCACACGATTTCCAAGTGCATCTTCATCACCCTTACCGTCAATTGTTTCAATTCTTCTAATTTCAAGACGAACTGAAGAATAAAACTTCAAGGCCTGTCCACCGGTTGTTGTTTCAGGGTTACCGAACATAACACCAATTTTCATACGAATCTGGTTGATAAAGATTACGATACAGTTTGATTTACCAACGATTGCTGTAAGCTTACGCAAAGCCTGGCTCATAAGTCTTGCCTGCATACCCATAACTGCATCGCCCATTTCACCTTCAATTTCTTTTTCCGGTGTAAGAGCTGCAACAGAGTCAACTACTATAATATCAACTGCGCCACTGCGAACAAGATTTTCTGTAATTTCCAGAGCCTGCTCACCTGTATCCGGCTGAGAAACCCACAACTGGTCAATATTTACACCAAGATTTTTTGCATAAATCGGATCAAGAGCATGCTCAGCATCTACGAATGCTGCAACTCCTCCAAGCTTCTGTGCTTCTGCAATAGCGTGAAGTGCAAGTGTGGTTTTTCCGGAGCTTTCAGGACCGTACATTTCAATAATTCGTCCTCTAGGATAACCACCTATTCCCAAAGCTTCATCAAGCAGAATTGAGCCTGACGGAACAACATCAATACCGGCTGCATCAGCTTTATCGCCGAGCCTCATTATTGCGCCCTGCCCGAACTGTTTTTCAATCTGAAGACGAGCTGCCTCCAGAGCCTTCATTTTCTCCGACATGTCCATCGGAGCTGGATTTGTATTTGCCATTTAGCCACCTTCCTCCCTATATATAATATGGCTTTTATTTTAAAAAAAAGACCATTTTCCAGAAAAAAAATTTAAAAAAATGTATTTTTTTCTGAAAAGTCTATAGCATTCCGTCTTTTACGTTCTGATATACTGATTTACCTTTAAGGAAAATCTTTTTATCTTCAGAAGAAATCTTTCCAAGAATCTTTACAGGCTGATCTGTTGCAATGTTAGGCACAGAATTAAACTTTACAGTCACATAGCCTTCAACATTTTTGCCTGTTTCATAACCGACGAGCAGCTGGCAGGTATAAGTTCCATCAGGATTTTCTACCGCATTGGCAATTTTTCCACCCCAGGAAACCCAGCAGTCCATATAAAGAGCAGGCTCCTTCTCTACTTCATCGTAAGAAGGATTGTCGGTTATTGTGTCAAAGGTTGGTTCGTCAAGGTAACCGCTTAAAACTGCCGCTTTCTGTTTAATAGACAAGGCTGCATTTGAATTAAGGATTCTGTTTACCTCAATCTGAACCATATTGTCCCGTTTTGACTGGAAATATTTTAACGCATTGTTGTAGCTGCCGGTAATCTGCTTTTCGCTTAATATGTAGCTGAATGTTTGACCGGACAAGTCTTTTTCCTGAGAATTATTCTTTTCGTCCACTGTGAGCGAAAGCTCAGAAATATTTTTTCTTGCACCCTTTGAATAATCGTTGTGCGGAACGAACAATAAAACAAGAGTAAGACTAATTGCAAAGGCTGAGGCAAAAAGAATAGCGGCTGTAACCTTTGAAGGATTCGGCCCCAGCGGCGGATAGAACTGCTTTATTCTTCCAGTATCTACCCAGCGGCAGATTGTATCAAAATCACCACGGGAACGTATAAACTCAATTGCATCCTGTGCAGTTTTATTGGAAGCATCATTTTCTTTGACTTCCATATAGTATTGAAGTGCTCTTTCTGTATCGCCACGCCTCAAATAAATTGCAGCCTGACCAAGCAGAAGCCTTGAATCTGTAAGCTTTATCTGCCTTGCTTTTTGAAAATATGACCCGGCTGCTCCAAAATCACCAACATAAAGACAGGCTATTCCCGTAAGAAGATAATATTCAAAATTACCCTCGTAAACATCAACTCTTCCTTCGAGCAGCTTTATTGCGGTAGCGAACTGTCTTTTTCGCATGAACTTCCATGCAACGGTTAATACATCCTGAGCCATTTTTAAACCTTTATTGCAGCCTAAGTGCTTCAAGAATTGCATCAAGTTCGGCATTAAGAAGAATAAGTTCTTCTCTGTCCAGACTTTCGTCCGAATCTTCAAGCGCTGCAATTCTGTTAAGAAGCTTTTGTATATATTCTGGTGAAAGCTGCTGAGCTGTAATAGTTTTTACATCAAATGGAACATACGGTGGCAGGCTGGAAGTCTGTTCCTCCTGCTTTTTTTCTTCTTCTTTTATTTCTTCTGACTGTTCCGTTTTTTCTGAATCTTTTTTTTCTGTGATTTCGGTTTCACTTTCTGTTCCAAGAATGAACGCTGCCCCGGAAGGTTCTCTGTCGCCAAGTGCAGTTGAAATATAGAATACCTCGCTAAACTGCTCGTCGGCACCAAGTCTGTGACGTGGCCACGTAATTCCTACCGCAGAATTGTTATAAGATAAAACTGTATCAAAGGCTCTGTACGAAAGAAGATCAGGCTCCCAGTTTTTTGTAGCAAGAGTTGAATAGTTTGCAAGGGCTACTAAATCTGTTTTTGTACATTCACCGCCTGCAAGGATTATCTGAAGAGAACCGCTTGAGTTTTTAGAAAGGAACCAGTTGTTATCTTCAAGCTCGCGATATGAAACTTCATTCTTAACAGGATTATTTTTACAGTCGTAGAAATGATGTCTGTCTGTTTCTCCAAGAATTGTATCCAGAAGTACCTTTACTGCAAAATAATCCTTCTTTTTGCTCATATTCGTTACTTTTACTGTAACTTTGAGCGAATCAACATCAAAATCTTCACTGGAACGGAAAGTTTCAAAATAAACAATTACATCAGCCAGGTTATCTATTCTGTAACCTACAGCAGCACCATTATCAGTTTTCCAGGTTGATTTTCGGACACTGGAATCCTTATTGAGTTCAATTATTTTTTTACCGGCCTTTAAATAAAAACCTGATGTTGTATATTCGTCCGAGGTTGAAAGTACCGGAATAGTTTTCTTTGCTTCTTCATCTACAATTGCAATATTAAAGCTTCCGATTTTATTTCTTATTCTAAGCTTTATTGAACCGTATACTTCATCTATAGAGCGACCTTTAGGATCAATCCAGCCGGAAAAATTATTTCTTTCTTTCTGAATCTCTTTTTCTGACTTTTTCTTAGATTTTTTCTTAGTTTCTTTTTTATTTTCACTCTCGGTCTGCAGTTCTTCTGCAGGAGCTTCTGCTTCAACTTCGGCTTCTGTTACAGCAGATGCTTCCTCGTTTTCATTAACAGCTTCTTCAGCAGCAGGTTCTTTTTCTTCGTCAGTATTTACAGAAACATTTTCAACTGCAGTTTCTTCATTCTTTGCTGCTTTTTTTGCCTTCTTTTTAGAAGCTGAATACGAAGGACTTGATATACAAACTATGAGCGCTGTAATTACACAAAATCTAATCAATCTGCTAATCTTCATATAAATCCCTGCTCCCTTATTTTGTCTGGTCGTCAGCAGCTTCATTCTGCTGTTTATTCATCATGCTTTGAATTAAAAAAGCCTTTGCCTTAAGAATACGGATTGCTTCACTATTTTTTGATTCAGCTTTCTTTTTTACGTCTGACTGAGTCTCTGTATTTTCTGTTACAGGCTCTGTTGTCTGATCTGCTGTCTGTTCTGAAGTTACACCTTCATTCTGATTTTCGTTCTGCAGCTGTAATGCTAACTCTGCCTGTCTAGCCTGAAGTTCCTTTTCTTCCTTAAGTGTATTTATTTGAGCTTCAAGCTCTGCAATCTGTTCTTCAAGGTCACGGTTTTTCTGCTGCGCATCTGCAAGACGTTCACGCGTTGTATTAATTGCTTCGGAATTATAAAGTCTGAGCTGCTTTTCATAATCTTCTTTTGCAGCAAGATACTCTTCCCCGGTCTGCTTAAGCAGGTAAAGAAGCTTTTCTTCTCTTGAACGCTGAGCAATATTTTCAATCCGGTACTGAGCTGCAGCAACCTTTTCGCAGGAAGGATAGCTGACAACAATTCTTTCGTAAATTGCTTCTGCTTCCTCATACTTGTAGTCAGTAAAAAGACATTCAGCTATATAAAACAAGGCAAGCGGATATAGTTCATCATCTTCATTACGATGACAGAAATCACTCAATACAACAATTGATTTTTCATATTCACCAAGGGAATACAACACCTTCCCTTTCATATACTGGATTCTGGGAATGTAAATAGAATCTATAAAAACCTTCATAAAATCATCGCAGTCGCTGAGAGCTGTTCTATAGTCTTCAGCGTAAATCTCTGCGGCAATAAGCATGTAGAAGGTATCCGGATTGTTATTCTCTGTATAGGAAGCTGCTTTTTTCAAAAGGAATACGGCCGAGCTCCATTCACCGCGGGAAAAAGCTTTACAGCCTTCAAGATAAGCTGCAGATGCCGACTCGCTTGCAAAAACTGTTGAACCACAAGTCAGCATAAAGAAAAGCATACAGAATGATAAAAAAACTTTATTTTTCCTAATCATTTTTTCCTCATTATCAGAAATAATTGTTTAAGTTTCAATTATTCCACTCAAGGCTGCCATTAAAGAAAGAAGATCCCGAAACAATTACATCAACACCAGCCTCTATTACAGAACTTATTGTTTCGGAATTAACACCACCGTCTACAGAAATAAGATAGTGATATCCCTTTTCTTCCCTAAGCTTTTTAAGCTCGGCTATTTTGGTAACACACGAAGGAATAATCTTCTGCCCACCCCAGCCGGGATTTACAGACATTACTAATATAATATCGGCAGATTCCAGTATTTCCGACAACATAGATACAGGAGTTCCCGGACAAATTGCCACACCCGCTTTTTTTCCAAGCTCGTGTATATGCTGAATGAGTCTGTGTGAATGGGCGGTTGCCTCATAATGAAAAGTAATCCAATCTGCTCCGCATTCTGCGAAGGAATCTATCTGGTTTTCGGGATTTTTAACCATAAGGTGAATGTCAAACGGAAGCTTTGTAAGTTTTCTGATTGACCTTACCACAGGCTGACCATAAGTAATTTCCGGAACAAACTGTCCGTCCATAACATCTATGTGAACGACTGAGCCGTTTTTGCTTTCTATCTGCGATACTGCGTTTCTGAGATCTGTAAAATCGGCAGAAAGCAGCGATGGTGCTAAAACTGGAGTTTTTGCTAAAAAAGAAGTTTTCATTTGGCTAATATTTTAACAAACATTTCATATATTTACAATTGAAAACATTTTTTAATAAATAATATTTTTTTTACTTGACAGATGGGAACATTAGGTGTATATATTTTGTCCCTTTTTTCCTATTTTTTTATATTCTTTGTTGATTTTATTTTTAATCTTATATATTATAAAAATAAGCGCTATGGAGATTCAAACAGAAACCGGATTAAAAGATGCCTTAAAGTACCTTGAAGAAGGTCAGCCTGCTCAGGCACAGGGAGTTATAAGTTCTCTTTTTGAGCATGAGCTTGACTGCAAGGAACTGAGCTATACAAACCGGTGCTGTATTTTTTGGATTGACTCTACAAGAAGACAGAAAAATGTTTCTGATTTAGAACGAGGCGACCGTCTTCTTGAGGACTGGAAGGCTTTTCAGCTGTTTCTTTCAAGAGAGAAATACACTTACGAACCGGCTCTTTATGCGGTTCACAAGGGCTTTTTCTCTTCAGCAATAAAGCTTTACTCAAATCTTCTGGACGAAAAGGATCCTTCGCACCGTGCGGAGATTCTTAAGAACATGGGTATATGCTACAAGAGACTTGGAGATTTTGAGAATGCAAGAAATTGTCTGTCGGAAGCAAACAGCATCTACCCGAATCAGGCTTCAGTACTTGCGCAGCTGGCGGACTGTTATTCTCTTTGCGGAGAAGACAGAAACGGAAAGGTGCTTTTTAGGGAAGCGTTTTTTCTTGACCCGGAGAAAATCGACATTGATTTCCTTGATTCACAGCTGATCAAATGTCTTATTTCTACCACAACAGAAAAAGGTTATACCGGAAAGCAGTTACAGTACTGGATTCCAATTTATGGGACTTTGTGCGGTATTTTTAACATTAAAAGAGAACTTACACCGCAGGAAGCCGCAAGATTGAGTAGAAACATTTACGAAATGGAAAGCGAATACAAAGATCCTGCCTGCAATGCAGAGACTTTGGTTCCACGAATGTTAAACAGTTATTTTTGGCTCATTGACCATTATGTACTACGGCATGAAAACGTTAATAGGATTAATGAGATATTACTAAAGATAAAGATTTTGGATTCATCCGTTTACAATGCATTTGTAGATTAATCCACAATCCTGACAAAAGTTTTAAACAGGAGTTTTAAGATGGCAGAAACTTTAATTCAATCAGTTCAGGATATGCTGAAAGAAGAAACATGGACAAGAGCAACTATTAGTAATTACACACAGAACAATTTAAAAGAGCTTGCTGTTATAGTTGAGCAGGCACGCAGCGAAAACTGTGTTGATGAGGTTCTTGAGGTTTGTGAAGAACATCTTTCACACACAAAGGATAGTATTATCGCCCTGTATCTTTCAGGCATTCTTTCTATCCAAAAAGGAACTATTGACAATTCGTCTCTTGAGACTCTTGTTGATATTTTCCAGAAGAATCACAAGGAATCTATCGTAACTTATCTTTGTGAAAACATTCTCGAAGATGACCCTAACAACAAGTTTGCACTTAAAACCCTTGCTTCAATTTATGCCGCAGAAGGCAGCAATAAGGTTTGGGAGCTTTATACAAAAATCGTAAAGATTGATTTTGAAGAAGCTGACCTTGCTAAAGTGCTTGCTGAGCATTACGAAGAAGAAAGCGATGAAGAAAATGCCATTGATTATTATAAAAAGGCTGTTCTCCGCTATATCAACATCGGAAACTATACTTCCTGTAAAGACATCTGGTCTAAGCTTGTTACTCTCATTCCGGATGAAATTGATTTCTTCCAGCTTGTTCGCCGCAAGATTGCAAAAACCTTTGGTGAAATTAAGACTACTACCCTTATGCAGGAGCTTTACAACTACTACAAGGACAACAAAAAATGGGATGTAGCAATCGAAATCCTTAAACAGAATCTTGAAATTGAACCTAAAGATACCTGGGCAAGAAAAGAAATTACAGACTGCTACCGTGGCAAATACAAGAACCACAGTCAGCTTGAAGAATATATTAAATCTTCGAACCTCGCACAGAACTACAGAAACGTTTTTGAAGCTATAAATGACTTTGAAAAACACATTGCTTTTGACAAGGGAAGCTTTGTATTCCACAGAAACTGGGGCGTTGGAAAAATCCTTAAGCTTGAAAAAGATATGCTTAAGATTAACTTTGGACGAACAGGCGGAATCCACGACATTTCCCTTAAAATGGCAGTTACAGCCCTCAAGCCTCTTTCTCCAGAGCACATCTGGGTTCTTAAAGCTACACAGAAAAGAGAAGTTCTTGCAAAACGCGTTAAGGAAGATAAGGTTTGGGCACTTAAGACAATCATTAAGAGCTTTGACAACAACTGCGACTTTAAGCGCATTAAGGCAGAGCTTGTTCCTTCAATCCTTTCTACAGGTGAATGGACTTCATGGAATACTTCTGCAAAGAAAGAGCTTGAATCAAATGCATGCTTTGGCGTAAATCCAAGCGACATTAACCTTTATACAGTTCGCGACCACGAAATTACACCGGAAGAAAAGCTTTCTAACGAGTTTAAGGCTCAGAAGCAGTTCTTTGCCAGAATTGACATTCTTATGAAGTATGTAAACAGCGACCTTACAGACAAATCAAGCGAGCTTTTTGCAGAAATGTATTCATATTTCACAGGTTACTTAAAGAACATTTCAAAGGTAAACGAGTTTGTAATTGCTTCTTACCTGGTTGTAAAGGCTGTAAGCAGAAGCGACAAGCAGTTTGCTTTCCCAATTAAAGAAACCTTTGCAGAGCTTTATTCAAGACTCGAAAATCCAAAGGAAACATACGTTCTTCTTAAGGACAGCAAAAACACTACACTTAAGAGAGACTTCCTTGAATCCATTAAGATGCTTCCAGACTGGAACGCACAGTACATCAAGTTGTTCCCTGTTGTTCTTGACGGCGCACTTTTGAAGACACTTGTAGATGCAGGTTATACTGCTGATGTTCAGAAGCTCGTAAGAACAAGCTTTGAAAACTTTAAGGATTTCCGCGAGACAGTAATGTTCTTCTTTAAGGAATGCCAGAATGAAGACTGGTACAAGGATGCAGGTGTAAGCTACGAAAAACAGATTATTACCCTCATCAACATTATTGAGCTTACCTTCCGCGAGATTAATAATCACGTTAATACAACAGAAAACAAGAAAATCAATAAGAATGCTACCCTTCTCCTGTTCAAGGATGAAACAATTTACAACTACATGTTCAGTAAAGACGAAAGCACTGTAAAGAAGATTTACACTCTTGTTGATGATATTTCTGACATTGACTCTATTTATAAGGCTCAGATGCGAAACAAGATTCTTGAGAAATATCCTGATTACAAGTTCCGTGTTGCAGAAGAAAAGACAACTCAGCCTAAGGGTATGTTTGTTACTGCCAAGAAGCTTGAAGAGAAGAAAGCTGAAATTGACCGCATTCAGAACATTGACCTTCCTGCAAATGCTAAGGATATTTCTGAAGCACGCGAAAAAGGAGACCTTAAAGAAAACGCTGAGTACAAGTCTGCAAGAGAAAGACAGCACATGCTCAACCTTACACTTTCAAGACTCCAGGAAGAACTCAACCGCGCAACAGTATTCGATCCAACAACTGTTACAACAACTGTTGTTTCTTTTGCAACAGAAGTTACACTGCATAACAACGAAATGGATAAGGATGAAAAATATACAATTCTTGGTCCATGGGAATCAGATATTGCCAACAATATTATTTCTTACATGTCTCCATTCGGAAACGCTATTATGGACAAGAAGGTTGGCGAAACAGCATCTTATACTGTAGACGGAAACAAATACTCTTACCTTATTAAGAGCATTAAGAAGGCTAAAATTTAA
>JAEEGL016540143.1_pt1 | contig 13588 bp, 15 predicted proteins | sample 9134231 | NCBI WGS metagenome assembly JAEEGL01 (sample SAMN16246548, study PRJNA631951) | gut metagenome | biome: gut microbiome; feature: rumen; material: fiber-attached | host: Bos | place: Iran: Karaj | collected 2018-10
AAATAATCTAATTCAGATTCAATTTCTGGAATATCTCGATTATCTCTGATAACAACAGGAACAAGAGCATATCCAAAAGTAATAAAATCTTCAATTAAATAATCTAACCAAAAATTACTATTTTCGCCATAATAAATATCGCAAATTTCTTGTCCTACTAATTCATCTCCAATAGTAGATACATATCCATAAAATAAATTTGTTATAATATTATCATCTCTACAACAAATTTCAAAAATTTCTGAATTTCGAAATGATTTAAGGTTATCTAAATGAAAACACCAATTCATAAAACTCATATTAATATCTCCTTTTTATAATTTAATTCTTTCTTTCCATAATTGTAAAAACATATCTTTACCACAATCTACAGGACTATCTTTATATCCCGTTCTCATTTTTTTATCAAATATAAAACTTATATCAACATAATTTTTATATCTATCATGTATTTTAGTTAAATTATTAGTTAAATGTTTAAATTCTTCATCGCCAATTTCTTGAAACTGTCTATCAAATGCTACTGTAATTTCTTTTACATTAAAATCCAATAGAAGTTGAATTTGATAAGCAGAAATATTAGAACCGCAACACGCAACGCTAATATCATTTTCAAAACCAAAATATGATTGATATAATAAACTGGATTTTTCACCTTCAAATATAATAGCTCGTCCAGTTTGTTGAATATTATCTTTACTATTATTAATATTATATAAATTCATTCCTAATGGATGATTATATTGTTGTTTATTTATAATCATTGGTCTATATTTGCCATACATGTCAATATCTTGCTGCGCTAAGGCACGACCACGTAATCCAATAAATCGTCCATCTTTATCAAAATGAGGAATAGTAATTTGTGCTGAACCGGGGAAATAACCAATGCGAGCTTTTTCTATTACTTCTTGAGTAATTCCTTCTCTTAACCACGGCTCAATTCTTACTTTATAATTTAATCTATCTAATATGATAGGGTCATATTCTTTTAATTCAACATGATAATCTTTAATTTCTAACGCTTGAACTCGGTCATAAGAATTAAATGTTTTCCAATCAATAAGACTGTCATCTTCTAATTCTGCTTCACCCGCTAAACCGAATCTAATAGCGATATATCGCACAGCATCATTAAGGTCATATTCTTTGCCCCATTGTATTTTTGCTATTTTTACTAATAATTGAAAAATATCAAATGATGGGTCAGCACATCCCGTAAAACAATGAAACAAATCTGTGTTACTATAATAATATAATTTACGACTACCCTCACCTGGAGGATTGTGGCAGATAGTCGCTGAAATAATACCAAAATTTGTATATTCTGGCAATCCGCCCCATTCCTCCAATAGTGAGTATATTTGTTCAATAGATAACTTTTTTCTTACTTCATGCTTATTATATGTTTTCATACAATAAATACATAAGCACAGTGACCTTTAAGTCCAAAGCTCTCATTTACAACTTTACATAAGAAATCTTGTGGATTCATATTTTGTTCCGCACCCTTACGAGTTGAAAGAATTTCTTTTGCGAGAGTTTTGCTCATTTCGTATGCGATATCGCCTGGCTGAAGTCTATCGCCAGCACCTTGAGTATAACTATTAGCCATTTTTTAAATCTCCTTTTTAAAAAGCACTTGGTTCAGTTGTCATAATTTTTAGATTATCAATTTGAATAATCTCATAGTTATATGTAGTGGCAAACATAGGATTAACTCTACAAGTTCCTAAATCTGCTTTACACCATAAATAAATTCCTTTATATCTACCTCGTCTATTTTTATAAATAGATAATTTTAATGTTGGTTTTTCAAAAGCATTATTTGTTAAAATTTGAGCGAGATTATCTACATCATCTTGAGATACTGGTAGAAGAATACTACCAACGTCAATTTTATCAGCAATACTTTTTGCACCACGAAGTAGATTTTGGTCGGGGGTTTCACTAGTCTGGTAATCAGCATTCAACTGTGTTGCTGACATAATAAAGATACCATATTTATTACAAATATCTTTCAAGCGAATAGACAGCATAAATAGAATACTATCTTCACGCAATTTAACTCCGCCAGACCGTCTTGAAATTTCTTCCAAAATTCTTAAACTTGTATGAATATAATCGTGAAAACAATATTTAATATCATGGTCACGTATATTCTTTTTAATTTTATTTTCAACATCTTGAAGTGAGAAATCGGGTAAAACTTCAATATACAATGGACTATTATGAAGTATTTGAGCCGCTTCAAATACTCTATCACGCTCATCACCTTCATATTTGCCATTTAAAATATGTTCCTCATTGACATTAGCTAAAAATGCCAACATCATCGTTTGAACTTCTCCTAATTCTTGCTCTGTTGTAATATATAAGGTTGGTTCAGCTGTGCCATTTTTAATCCATCCAAATACATCATCATAAATACGATTACAAGCAATATTACAAGCATCAGCAATCATTCCACGAGTCTTACCAACACCAGTAGGGGCAGAACGCAAATAAAACTTCTTCAATCGCGCTCCACGAGTTACTGTATTAATTAATGAACCATATAAAGGAACTCCTACTTCTGGACTTTTCTCTAAATCAATAATTAAACTTTCTACTCCTTCACCGGCCTGTTTAGCCTCGCCCCATTCATCATCAACATAGACTGCTTTAATTTGGTCTATTTTATCTTGGACTTTTTGGGCTATCATTTCAAGAGTTGAGTTATCTAATTGATCCTCTTGGAGTTGTCGTTTTTTTGTATCAACGATATTATCAGGGTCATAAATATCACTAACATCAACTCCATAATTATCAAATGCTCTTAATAATGTCATTTTCTTAACTCTATTATAATAATAATCAAATGACGCTGTTTGAGCATTATCTACAGCTTTAATTAGCCATTCTTCACCTTTTTGTTTAATAAATACTGCTTCACTTTTAGGACGCGCACTTAAATAGTCTAATACACTATTAATAGTAATTTTTTCTGCTCCTAATTCATGAAGTTTAAAAATTGTTCCAAAAATAATTTTATGGAATTGCTCTGGAAAATCATCTTCTGTTAATACATATTTATCTGAATAATCCAATAGTTGAGGTAATTTACAAACACACCCAATTACTTGGACGACACTTGGAGTATCTACATACTTACTTGTTGCCATATTCTTCCTCCTCATCGTCTAAAAATGTAAATAATTGCCGTTTTTCAATTTGGCGTTTAGGTGGTTTAATTGTCACCACAATATCTTTTGGGATATAATCATTTAAATTTTTTGTTTTGTTCTGTTCCTGGGCTAACCACAGAGCATAATAATGGTCGTAAGCCTGTTTATATATACGGGGAATAATTCCTAAGCCGTAATTTTTATTAACAGGATTTTTCTTTACCTCATACCAATATTTTAATGCTTTTAACATACCTGAATATGAAAAATTATATTGTTTTTCAAAATCAGATAATTGAAGCATAAATCTTGGAAGCATATAATCATCTTTTAAACCATATAGTTTGATAATATAAAGCATAAGTTCATCTTTATCATCTTGTGGATGTGTTTCATTACACTTCTTATGAACATATCTATCTTTAAGTTGCGGCATTTGGATTACATCAGGCTGATTTGGATAAATTGCTTGATGACACCAAAAACAAGTAGTTGATTTGCTTGGGTCCCAGACCGTATAAGTCTCTTTTTCTTTTTGGGAATTTACCGCATCAAGATAACATTGACCATGCCCATATCTAAATGTTTTTCCAAGCGGAATTTGAACATATGCTTCTTTATTTCTATCAAATTTCTTACCACAATATTTACAAGTTACTGTCGCCATGGACATTCCTCTTTCAGTGAATATTTCTTATATAAATATTATATCATTTTTTTTAATAAAAATCAACCCCACGGTGATTATCACCGAGGGGCGATTGTTAAATTTTAATTATTTCTTTTCTCCATTTACAAGGTCGTCTTGAATTTCAGATACAACCAAATAAACAAGTTCAGCTTGGTCGCGAGTGACACCGGACATTTTCTTTCCTTTGCCAAGATATTTCTCAATTACTTGCGTAATACGAGGAGCATAATAAGTTTGGTCTTTTGTCATGAGGTCTCCAACCATAGACTCAAATTGAGCCATAAGTTGGTCAAAATCATATTCCTTAACTACAGGAGCCACATCGCGTTCATCAGTAACAAATTTATTACCATGTTCTTTTGCTTCTTTATCAATCGCATCACCGATTGCTTTTGTTAGAGCTTCATAGTTAAGAGGAATCTCAGAAGCAATATACTTGAAACGGCTACCACATGAAATACCTGAACCAGCAGGAGAACGAAGTGTTAATACACGCTTTTCTTCTCCATCGCTGCTAAGATACATGCGAGCGAAGCAATAAATGTCTGCCATATTCTCAATAATTTGAAGAGCAGAAGATTGAGTAGTTGGCTTTGTAAAACCAAACTCACGACCATTTTGGTCTTTATCCGTTCCAGTCTTTGAATGAGAGATGAATACAACCGCATAGCCCATCATAGTAAGCCCACGGAATACATCTTCAAATTCCTTCTTATATTTGCTCCAACTGTTGGTTCCCCAACCGCCATCACCCATATTATCAATGCCAAGTTGATTACAAATATACTTTTGGCAAAGGTCTGCGGCAATATCAACAGTATCAACAACAATTGTTTTATATACTTCTTGAACTTCAGGCTTTTTAAGTTCACGATAGATTTGCTTCATTTCACCCCAAGTAGTGACATCTTGTGCGATAACACCAGGGATTGCATTATAACCACGTTCAAAAGCAAGAAGCAAAGCATTTGGCATTTGGGTAGCGAGGGTAGTTTTACCTACCTTCGCTGGCCCATAAATAAAAGTAATATATCCAGAAAGGTCACGACTGACCTTATGAGGTTGTAAATTTAAAAGATTAATAGCCATTAGTTTTTCCTCCTATTAATTAGAAGTTAAAACCATTTCCGGCGCCTGCTCCGACCACAGGAGCTTGAGTTTGCGCTCTGGAAGCATTATATTCATCTTGACGCTGCTTAATTGCTGCGAGAGCAACTTCACGGTCAGCAAGTGCTTGCTTCCATTCTTCTTTAGTAATACTACTTTCATCATCCCAAATATATGGGTCACTAGAAGCACCAGTAATAATAAAATCACGGCTAGTATGCTGTGTTTCAGTTACCATTGGCTCACCAAAAGCAGATTCTTCAACAGTCTTAGTTACAGTAACTTGTGAAAGCTGACGTCCCCAAACCTTAGTAAAGCAAGGAGTCTTTTCACTAGCATCAAGACTAAGGAAGTAATCCATAGCACCTTCGCTGATAGCAACAAACTCAACAGGGATAAGTGCCTTACGGAAATCAAAAGTGTAACCCTTAATTCTTACTTGACGGGCACGACCACGCTCTTCATCAGGTTCAATTTCACGTGCATTGGTAATAACCATATCGCACTTGAAAGTATTACGAACCTTTTCATCAGCGGCAAGAGTTTGAACCACATGGACAAATCCACCCTCATTGCGCTTTACACTAACAAGCTCTTCATTACCACTACGGTTTGAATAAAATTCATTTACTCCAATAGCAGAATCAATACGAACCTTCGCTGCCTTGTCAATACCATGCTCCATCACATTACAAAGTGTGCCATTGATAATATTTTGAAGAGTTGCGAAAGTTGCATTATCAGCACCACTCTTGGCATACTTAGGAGTTACATAAGTAAAATGAACTGTTACGATATTAGTTGCTGCATCATCAGTAGCAATATCAATAGTTCCGTTAATAAATTGAGTGCCAGGATTCTTAGAATTTTCACCAGAAGTCTTGAGACTCAAACTGTGTTGATATAATAGACCCTCAATATGAGTAGTATTTTCCATTTTTTCTTTCATTATTCATTTTCTCCTTCTTCAATTACATAATTTTTACCTTTTTCTGTAAGTGTATAAATTACAGGGTCTTGACCGATTTTTTCACAAAAACCATCATTTACTAATTTTCTCATAGTGCCTGATGCGCCACGAGATGAGATACCCATTTGTTCAGCAATATCTTTTGCTTTCCACAAACGGACATCCTGATTATCTTGTAAATATTTAAGAATGAGACGCCCATTTTCTGTTAAAACGGGTTTTTCATCTTTAATATCTTTTAGAATATCAAGATATGCCTTAATATTGTCTGTCATTAGTTTGTTCGTAAGTTCTGGATTTGCTTTCATTAATTCATTTACAAAGTTTAAAAATTCTTGTTTCATTTATAAAATCCTTTCTTGATTTTCTATATATATTATACTATATTTTTTCAAAAAAATCAACTTACGAAGTTTTTCATATTTTTTTACAATGACAAAGACATTATTCTAAACTCAATGTATAGCCGATTAATTCGGTGCTATAAAATATTGTAGCCCTTAAAAAGTTTTCTAATTCATCAATGACATATTTAACATCTTTTTGACCACGATAACTATGGAAAAATTCTCCATAGGAAATAAATTCAATACCTTCAATTCCATATGCTTTTGCTTTATAACGCATAGCATCTGGGTTGCTACAAACAAATAGAGCATCATTTTCTTTTGCCAATAGCATTAATCTACTGGTTTTTCCAGTCCCTCTACCATCAACAATTCTATATATCATAAGGCTTATCCTTTCTTTACTACATAACCATAGGTTTGTGCGCCATAGAAGTCAGTCCAATATTTTTCTCTTGGGGTTAAATCTATAGCTTTACACTCTTCAACAACTTCAAACATAAAATTCTCTACACCAATTTCTAACATAGCTGGATATAATTTGTTTTGAGTTGGTACATCAGCCCCAACTCCACGCTTAATATGTTGTCTCCAACGTTCTGGAATATTTGTGGCTTGACCAATATAACATTTACCATTTTGAAGATTTGTAATTTTATAAATACCAGAAGGCTTACGCCCATTAAATACACGACCTACAAGGTCAGTATATGGTTTTTCATAATAGCATTTATAAATAACTTTATTTAATGGTTCTTTATCTCTCAAATATGGAATTACAGAACGCAATCTTTCAATTTCTTCTAAATCAGTTTCAGATAATTGTAATCTATAAAAATCTTTTTCAGATTTTTCTAATTCAGCTCGTCTATTTACTTCAATTGCTGCGGCCGCCTTTGCTTGTGCCTCTGCTAATTTTTGTAAAGTTTCTTCCAGTTTTTGGCTAGAAATACCATACTATTCATTCACATCGGCCAATAGGTCAGCTAAAATATTTAAATAATTCTACTTGGCATCTTCTGCCGCAGTAATGTATTCGGCTTCCATTTCCTTTTTAGCAGATTCAACTTGCTCTTCTGCGATTTGAATTTGCTATTCTTTAAAAATTTCACCAGACTTTTTTGCTTCTTGTTCTAGAGTTTGAATGATATTATTTCTACGTTCTTCAAGTCCTCTAACCTCAACTTCTAATTCTTTTGTCTAATTAGTTAAATTGAGAATATCTTGAGTTTTTTCTTTTTCCCAACTATCTTTTTCCTATTGGATTTGAGTTATTATATTTTGTTGTTCAATCTATAATTCATTTGTTTGAGTTGTTAATTCTTTTTCTTTTTGTAAATAAGCATTTTCTAATTCTTTAATTCGTAATTGCTATTTCTGCTCTTCTTCTAAAAGCGATTGATTGGCTGTGCGTATCTTTTCTTTTGGAAGAAAATAAGAAACCACAAGTGCGATAACCGCACAGAGTATCGAAGAACCAACCGCAAGCCAAATACTTACCATAGATAATAAAATAAGGGGTAATCTAATTACCCCTTATAATTTCTCTATATGAGTTTTAATTACTCTGCGTCGGCATCGGGGTCAAAGCTCATGCCAGCGTCGGTGAGCTGGAGGAACTTAACAGCCTTATGAGTGCCATCCTCGAGTTCCACTTCAGCAGGAACGCGGATACCAAGACCCTTGCGCTGAATAGCAGAAGTGAAAATGCCATCAACCTGGCGCTTCTCAAGACCGAGAGCCTCAGCAACATCGCCAGAGGTAACGTTCTCGCCGTTAATACCCTTTAGATAATTTAATACATTCTTAGAATTCTCTTTCATAGCCATAATTCAATTTCTCCTTTTTTCTTTACATAAGTTTTTTTAATATTTTTTCTTAACCATTTGGTTATGTAAATATTATACAAAAAAATTTTTTAAAAGTCAAGACATCTTCGCTAATATATCTTGTATCATTTCATCAATAGCGTCAAGGTCTTGAAAGTCATGAACCTGGCTAGAAAGTCGCATAATTTCTTGTTTTGCTGCTTCAACAGCCTAATTGTCTTTACTATTCTAAATCACATATTCACACTTTGCGATTTTTTCTGCCAAGTTTTTGAGTTCTTTTTTCTTCATATAAAAATCCTTTTCTTCATTATTTACAATCTTATTATACAAAAAAATTTTTCAAAAGTCAAAGCATAGCGATTAATTGTTCTTCTGTAATAATCGGAATACCTAGTTGTTTTGCTTTGACATTTTTAGATGAAGTGCTGTTAATATCATTATTAACTAAATAATTTGTATTTTTACTAACTGAACCGACGACTTTGCCGCCTTTTGCCTCAATAGCACTCTTTACTTCATCACGATTTTTAAACTGTTTAACTGAACCAGTTATTACAAATACTTTATCTTTAACTTCACTTTCAATTTCATCAGGTTGAGCATCTGGGTCAATCCATAAACTATTATGAATATCTAATACATTAAAAACAAGATAATCTGCTTCTGTATAATCAAAATGATGTAATGAATCATTCATATTATATCCAAAATTAGCCCATTCAGTAAAATCAAAATGTCCTTCAATATCTTCTCTAATTTGAACCCAACCTGCTTCCCGCTTTGCCATTTCTTTGGCATATGTTGAGCCAATAAGAGGAATACTTAATGAAGAAATAAATTGCCATAATTCACAATGACGAGCATCTTCAATAGTGTCTAATAATTTATCTACTGATTTTTCACCAAATCCTGGTTGGTTAATCCACTCATCGCGATACTGTTTTAAATTAAATAATTTGCTATAAGTATTTACCCAACCCCAATCTACTAATTTTTGAAGTGTTGCTTCTGATAATCCTTTTATATCTAATCCTTTTTTACCAACAAAATGCTTTAATAGATTAATAAATTTACCACTACAATTAGGATTATCACAATATAAGAAATCATTACGGATTACTGTTGGACCACCGCATACAGGACAAGTATCAGGTGGGTCAAGATACCATAACATATCTTCATCACTTTTTTCGCCCCAAGTAATTTGTGGAATAATCATATTGCTTTTAATTACTTTAATGTTTTGACCAACATAAGGGCGTCCAAGAATTTGATTAAGAATATTAAGATTATGAACGCTGGCACGATTGATTACCGCATCATCGCATTCAACATCGTCAAATTTCGCAACCGGAGTAAGTTGTCCCGTTTTACCTAATGACCATTCAATATCACGCAATTTAGTTTCATATTCTTCATCATAAAATTTAAATGCTAATCCGCCACGAAAATGATGTTCTGTTGCCCCAAGTGAATTATAATATTCACAATTATCATATTTAAATACAACACCATCAATAGGATAAAATTCTTCTTTTGCTTGCCATTTAAGTAAAATAATACTGTGTTTAATTTTGTCAATATTATTAGAAATCTCTTTTGGGATAGCAACAACTGGAACAATAATAAATCCTAATAAATCTAATTTCATTAATTTTTCAAATAATGTATCATAATACATTCCTTTAATACAATCCCAGGCAACAAAAGTAAGTTTGCGACGAGCACTTACTCGTGAATCCAATAGACGAATAGAACCACTGGCAAAATTGCGGGGATTCTTATATTCAGCACTAAATTCTTCAAAATCTTCATAAGTGCAGATAACTTCACCATCAATAATTAATTCATCGGGTTCGGGGATTTGAAGTGGAACACCTTTTACAAATTTAATTGTATGAGTAATATCTTCTCCCACAATACCATTTCCGCGTGTTTCAGCACTAACCAATTTACCATCACGATAACAAAGAGAACAAGTTAATCCATCCATTTTTGCCATCGCAATACCATCATAACCATTAAGAAATGTTGCTACATCTTCCTCGCTTTTGGTTTTATCTAATGAAAGCATTGGATGGTTATGAGTGCGCTTTTTTAATTCATTTACAACTTGATAATCAATATGTGCTGTTGGCGAGTTTGCGAGAATAATACCACTTTTTTTCTCCATTTGAGTAAGAAGAAAATACATTTTATCCCAAGTGGTATCATCAATTTCAGGTTGCCCTTCATCATATTTTTTTGTATAGTAGTTTAAAGTGTCTACTAATTTTCGCATTTCATCTAAACTTACCATTAGAACTATTCTCCATATTTATATAAATTGAATTATTATTATATTGTGGCTGTAATTCAAACCATTCTTTATATCCTTCTTCTGGTGACCAAGAAGACATTTTTATAACAATAAATTTTAACATTATTCAATACCCCGTCTTGTCTTTTCATTAATTACTGCGATAAGAAGACCATCTGGCCCTAATGTATTAATTAATTCTTTTGCTTCTCGCATTGCTTCTGTAATATCATGCCAACTAACTGGATATTTTTCAACAATAGTTTCAATTTCTAAAATATCTCCATAAGCCATTTCCATAGCTCTTTGCATTACAGTTTTTTCTTCCATATAAATGCTCCTTATATCTATTCTTAATTATATTATATCATATTTTTTCAAAATAGTCAATAAAACAAAAAAAACTGCACTTTACCAAAAATTTCACAAATATCTGTAAAAAAATTGGTAAAGTGCAGTTTCTATTATTTAAATTATATTATATTATTCAAATTCTCTATCAAAAATTTCGTCGATATTTATTAATGGTATTCTTTCAATTGGTAAACTTTCTTCAATTACTGCTAATCTTTCTAAAATATTATCTACTTTCTTTAATGTAATTGTACTCAATGATGGGCCACAATAAGGACACCACCAGCCATCTAGCGGAATGTAATGATGATAGCGTCCGCATACAGGACATTCACATCGTCCGCTAATCATTTCATTTAACATTTATTGTACCCCCTTCTCTGTTTTTTCCTTATATATATAATAAGCAATCTTCTTAATAAATTAAAGAAGATTGCTTAAACATTAAACTTTACTTACACTTAAAATGTTATTATTCTTTAAAATGATATTTCCAATTGCTACTCTTCCCATTAATGGGACTTCTTTCGCAGAAATACATACTGAATTTTTATTACCAATTACTAATACACTATCTTCATCACTAATAAGTTGAGCACAGGATACATATCCATTAACATCATTTGCCTTATGACAAATAATACCTTTTCCCGCACGCTTTTGAAGTGTGATTTCACTTTGAGCCATTTTCTTACCATAACCCTTTGTAGTGAAAATTGCAAGTTCATCGGTCGCATGTCTTAATGGTAATGCTCCAACGACTTCATCGCCATCGCCCAAATTAATACCTTTAACACCAGCAGTAAGTCTTCCAGTAGGACTAATTTCAGTAGAATTAAATTTAATCATATAACCCTTTTTTGTAACCAAAATCAATGGTTCTTCATTAATCAAACTTACTACGGACAACGCATCGCCGTCTTTAATATTGATAGCACCGATACCATTTGATTTTTTCGTTCCAATATATTCACTTAATGCGGTCTTTTTCACTAAACCTTTTTTAGTAATGAATAATACGAACTTCGCATCAGTTTCACGATAAATAGAGTAAATAGTAGTTGGTTCTTCACCATCTTCCATATCTACTAATAATTTAATAGGAGTTCCTTTTGATGTATTTGTTCCAATAGGCACTTTATCTACAATCAAACGATACATTTTACCTTTATTAGTAAAAATCATAAGACTATCAACTGTATTAGTTCTAATTACAGCTTCGGTAATATCATCTTGCGTTTTTACGCCCTTGCCACCGCGTCTTTGTGTTCTAAATGATGTTGCGGGGATACGCTTAATACTTCCTCCCTCGGTCATTACAACAACACATTTTTCGGGAGGGATATTAGCAATCTCTTTTTCTTCCTTATTCTTCGGGATTTCTATTTGCTGTAGTTCAGTTCTTCGGTCGTCTCCATATTTCTTAACTAAACCTTCAAGTCTTTCACGAAGTTCTACAAGAGGATGGGCCAAGATGCTTTCTAATTTTTCAATGGCTTTTAAAAGTTCAGCCTTCTCATTTTCAATCTCAATTTTTTCAAGTCCTGCTAACTTACCAAGTTTCATATCTACGATAGCCTGTGATTGCTCTGGATTAAATCCATATTTCTTTTCCAGAGCAAGTCGGGCATTAGTAGCGGTATCAGCCTTACGGATAACTGCAATTACATTATCAATATCTTCAAGGGCTTTCAATAAACCTTCAACGATATTTAAACGAGCCTTTGCTTTTTGAATATCAAACTGGACTTCTCGTGTGATACAATCAACACCATGCTCAACATAAACCTTACAGCATTGCTTTAAATTGAGTTCAGTAGGTGTCTTACCAATTAGTGCAACCTGATTATATGAGAATGAAGTCTGTAAATCGGTCTTTTGGAATAGAAGATTTACAAGTCTATTTAAATTAGCACTTTTATCACATTCAAGAACTAATCTAAAACCTTTCTTTCTATTACTTTCATTTCTAATGTCAATGATACCAGGGAACTCACCTTCATCACATAACTTACCAATAGACTCAATTAATGTCTCAGTAGCAACACCATATGGAAGTTCTGTAAATACAATATTATATCCTTCGGCAACATACTTACCACGGAGTTTTACACTACCATGTCCAGTTTTCATAATATTAGGAATATCATTTTTATTAATAATGATGCCACCGGTTGGGAAGTCAGGGCCTGGAAGCATTGGTTCTTTATCATCCATATAATCATAAATAGCTTGCGCGACTTCACGAAGATTGTGAGGAGCCCAGTTACAAGCCATCGCAACACCTATACCGGTATTTGGATTACATAGAAGATTTGGGAAAAAAGATGGAAGCGTTACAGGTTCATCTTTTGTTTCAGAGAAGTTAGGTATATAATCCACATTTTTTTTCTTCATACCGACAAGCATACCATCTTCTGCTAACTTACCAAGTCGTGCCTCGGTATAACGATAATGAGCCGGGCCATCGCCGTCTCTATTACCATTAGAGCCGTGGAAATCAATAAGTGGATAACGCATTACCCAAGGCTGAGATAAACGCACAAGCGCACCATAAACGGAACTATCACCATGTGGATGCCAATATGCCATTGTTTCACCGACGATATTAGCACACTTAACATGGACTTTATTACTTGTAAATCCCTCGTCATAGGAGCAATATAAAATTCTCTTTGCTACTGGCTTCAAACCGCTCTTCGCATCAGGAATAGCACGGTCAGTATTAACAGCCACAGCATATTCAATAAAGTTAGTCCCTAACTCATTTGTTAAGTCATTAACTTGAATATCATTCAGCATTATATGTTGCCTCCTTTGA
>JAEEGL010075202.1_pt1 | contig 13587 bp, 10 predicted proteins | sample 9134231 | NCBI WGS metagenome assembly JAEEGL01 (sample SAMN16246548, study PRJNA631951) | gut metagenome | biome: gut microbiome; feature: rumen; material: fiber-attached | host: Bos | place: Iran: Karaj | collected 2018-10
TGTCGCGGGCAGGGTGGTCGGCAGCAAAGTTCATCTTGGTGAACACGTGGAGGTCGTCTTCCACTTCAGGACCGTCAGCCAGCACAAAGCCCATGCGTGAGAAAATGTCGATAATCTCATTGGTGACAATGGTCAGCGGATGACGCGTGCCAAGCTGGATGGGGTAGGGGGTGCGGGTGAGGTCAATGTTCTGCTCTTCGCCTGAGCCTCCCAGAGCTTCAATCTGCTCCTTTAGGGCATTGATGCGGTCAAAAGCAGTCTGCTTGAGTTCGTTGATTTTCATGCCAACGGCCTTCTTGTCCTCAGCCGGCACATTGCGGAAATCTGCCATCAGGGCATTGATTTCACCTTTCTTACTAAGATATTTCAGTCGCAGGGTTTCAATGTCAGCTGCGTTTTTAGCATCTAAATGCTGTACTTCGTTCAGTAATTGTTCTATCTTGTCGAGTATCATAATCTGAAAAATTTGCTGCAAAGGTACTATTTTTTAGTGAAAAGTGAATAGCGAAAAGTGAAAAATTTGCTGCCGCCCATAAAAATTATGAATTATGAATTAAGAATTATGATTTTTTTCGTAACTTTGCACCAAAATTGAGAGACAATTGTTATTCGAATGTCGAAATGAAGAAGTTAGTATGGCTCTTTTTTGCCGTCGCTATGATGTGTTTCGCTTGTAAAGGGAACCGTCAGACATCAGGGGATGATGTTGTGGGAGACTCTACGGGCACTACGGATTCTGTTCCGTCAGACACTTTGGAGGAACTGATAGCTGAGACGCCTATGCCCAAGGCGGCTGACGAGTTGTTTGACGACTTCATCTTCAATTTTGCTGCCAGCAAGAAGGTTCAGCTGTCCCGCATCCATTTCCCCTTGCAGGTATTGAAGGGCGAACAGAAAGAGGTGATGCAGAAAAACGATTGGACCACCGACCACTTCTTCATGCAGCAAGGCTACTACACGCTGATTTTCAACAACGAGAAACAAAAGGAACTCTGCAACGACACCTCGGTGAACCTGGTGACCATTGAACGTATCTACCTGAAAAAGAAGTTCATCAAGCAGTATGTCTTTGAACGGGTCAACGGCCTGTGGATGATGCAGCGCGTGCAGCTGACCGACATTGACGACTCCCAGAATGCCTCGTTCCTTACTTTCTATGAGAAGTTTGCCACCGACTCGCTCTTTCAGGTGGAGAGCCTGAGCCCGACGGTGGACTTTGTAGGTCCTGACCCTGACGATGACTTTGCCCAGATGGAGGGTGTCATTACGAAGGACACCTGGCCTGCTTTTGCTCCTGAACTGCCGTCAGACATGATCTATAATATGGTCTATGGCAACGAGCCTGCGGAAGGCAACCAGCGCATCTTCGTGCTGCGTGGCATTGCCAATGGCTTTGAGGTGCAGCTGACGTTCAAGAACAGCGGTGGAAAGTGGCGGCTGGTGAAAATGATTACTTAGTTGAGGGTTCTTCGCAGAGCGAAGCGGCAAAGCCGAGCGGAGAGTTGAGCGATATTTGTTGAGTGATGAAAGATATTAGGAATTACAGCCTGTTACAGCATAACACGTTTGGCATTGATGCCTGTTGCAGCCGCTATCTGGAATACGGTAGCGCGGAAGATGCCAAGGAAGTAGCCCATATCCTGCGGTGTGAACAAAAACCCTTTATCATCATTGGTGGTGGCAGCAACTTGTTGCTAACGAAGGACTTTGAGGGCATCGTGGTGCGCTCTGACATCAAGGGCATCAGCCTGCATCATACAGAAATCACTTGCGGCAGCGGTGAGGTATTCGACGACGTAGTGGATTGGTGTGTGTCACACCAGCTATATGGTGCGGAGAACTTGTCGCATATCCCAGGAGACGTGGGAGCCAGCGCCGTACAGAACATTGGGGCTTACGGAGTGGAGGTCTGCCAACTGATTGATACCATTGAGGCTGTAGAGATAGCTACCGGTGAGCTCAAAACCATCAAGGCTGAGGCGTGTGGTTATGGATATCGTCAGAGCCGTTTCAAGCAGGAGTGGAAAAACAAATACCTCATTACGTTTGTGACCTACCGCTTGTCAAAGGAGTTCCAACCCCATCTGGACTATGGCAATATCCGTAGTGAACTGGAACGCAGAAACATCACGGAACCGACCCCTGAGCAACTGCGTCAAGTCATCATAGATATACGAAGTGCCAAGTTACCCGACCCCAAGGTGCAGGGCAATGCCGGCAGTTTCTTCATGAACCCCATCGTCTCGCGTGCCAAGTATGAGAAACTGGCTGCTAAATATGACTTGATGCCTCATTATTATATAGATAAGGAACACGAGAAGATTCCCGCCGGATGGCTGATTGACCAGTGCGGATGGAAGGGCAAGTCGTTGGGACGTGCCGGTGTTCACGACAAACAGGCCTTGGTGCTGGTGAATAGGGGAGGGGCGACCGGTGAGGAAATCGTAGCCCTCTGCCGTCAGATACAACGAGACGTGAAAGAAAAGTTTGATATTGAGTTATTCCCTGAGGTGAACATTATTTAAAGGTAAAAAAGTAAAAAAGGTAAGAAAGTGAGACTGACATTTCTTGGAACGGGAACATCATGCGGGGTGCCGACCATTGGCTGCCAGTGTGAGGTGTGCCAAAGCAAAGACCCTCACGACAAACGGCTGCGCTGCTCAGCGCTATTGGAGACGGAGAGCACCCGCCTGCTCATTGACTGCGGACCAGACTTCCGTCAGCAGATACTGCCACAGCCTTTCCGGAAGATTGACGGGGTGCTGGTGACGCATGCCCACTATGACCACATGGGAGGCATGGACGACTTGCGTCCTTACTGTCAGTTTGGAGAGATTAACGTCTATGCTGACCCCGATGCCTGCAAGGGACTACTCCAAATGCTGCCTTACTGCTTTGCAGAAAACCGCTATCCTGGAGTGCCTGCCATTCAGCTGAATGAGATTCATCCTCACAAGCCCTTCCAGATTGGCGATATCAGCATCATGCCTTTCCAGGTGATGCATGGCAAGCTGCCCATCCTCGGCTTCCGCTTCACACACCACTCACCACTCACCAAACACCCATCACCCATTATCTATATTACCGATATGAAGACCATGGATGATGCAGAACTTCCCTACATTATGGGGGAAGATAATTCTCCACTCACCACTCACCAATCACCTGACACCCTTATCGTCAACGCCCTGCGCCAGGGAAGGCCACATCATTCCCATCAGTTGTTGGATGATGCCGTGAAGTTTGCGGAGAGGGTAGGGGCACGCCAGACCTGGCTCATTCACCCCAGTCATGAAATAGGTCTGCATGCGGAAGTCAACGCTATGTTGCCTCCGCACATCCAGTTAGCTCACGACGGATTGGAGATAAATGTTTAATAATATCAAGAAAGTGATTATTTTTTCTTCGCTTCAGGCTTCTTGGTCTCAGCGGGTTTCTTAGCTGGAGCCGGAGCCGCTGGCTTCTTATTATCAGCGGGTTTCTTCGTCTCTGCAGGTTTCTTGTTCTCAGCAGGCTTTTTGTTTTCCACGGGCTTGGCCTGTTCAGCTTTCAGCTTGGCTTCGGCAGCGGCAATGCTGTCCTGACGGGCTTTCTCCTCAGCAGCCTTGCGTGCCTTGATGTCCTCAATCTTGAACGTAGCCTCGTCAGAGTGTTCACCCTGATTGGCATAGGTCTTCAGATAAGCCTCGTACGACTCAATGGTGTTCTTCTCAGTAGCCGTAACCCAGTCCAGGGAGTCGATGGTGAGACGGGCTTCCTTAACATGTTTGTTCTGAGGATACTGGTCAACGAATGCCTGGATCTTGGCCTTGCTCTTGCTGTCGCGGGCATTCTGCCAGTCCAGCTCAATCTTCTGCAGACGGGCAAGAATACTCTCCACGCTGTCACGACGCTCTTTGGGAGCCTGCTGATAACGAAGCAGATAGTCCTGAAGGATGAGCGGCTCGCCGCTGATGATGGCCCGTTCATAGGCATCTGTCTCGTTCTGCTGGTCCATCTTGTTCATCAGGTAAATGCCTAAGAACACCACCGCCAACGAGGCTACCAGCGCCACCACAAACGCAATGGCAACAGGGTGGCGTTTCTTCTGGACAGTCTCCGTATTGTCGGCAGAACGCCTGGTGTCCATCACACCGTGTATCTCGTGTCTTTCCGGACGCTCATTGCTGAGACGATGAATCTTCACTTCTGCGTCTTCCTGGGGCAGAACCTCCTGACAGTTAGGGCAAACGTCGTTGAAGGCAAACGTCAGCTCGCCACACTCGGGACAACGTACAATATTTCCTGCGATATCAATGCCACAACTGGGGCAAGTCTTAGCGTGGTCGCTTACCTGATGACCACATTCCGGGCACTTTATAATAGCCATAATGATGTTTCTTTTTCAAATTTTGGTGCAAAGATAGTGATTATAACTGAAAAATGATTATCTTTGCAGCAAAAATTATCAAAGATGAAGTATTTATTATCCTTAGTTAGTATATTGCTGATGTTCGTGTCCTGTAACAATGATGAACCGTCAAAGCCCACAGGACCTGCTGACAGAACCGTAATTGTCTATATGGCAGCGGAAAATAACCTGTCAACGCCCTTCGCCGAAATTGATACGACGGAGATGATTGCCGGCTCCAAGAAACTCACCGATTCCCAGAATTACATTGTCTTCGTGGACAAGGCAGAAAAAGCCAGGCCGACCATCTGGAAGTTTGAGAAAGGTCAGCGGAAGCTCCTCAAGGAGTTCCAGGAGGATTTCTACAGCAGCGACCCCGCCAAGATGAAGGAAATCCTGGAGAGCATCGCCAAGGATTATCCTGCCAAGAGCTATGGTCTGGTGCTTTGGGGACATGCCACCGGCTGGATCATCGAGAACGATACGGTGGAATATACCACAAAGGGAGGCGGTGTGCGCCGTGCCTATGGCCGTGATACTGGTAACAACAGTTCACGTGCTGACAATGTGGGCAAATGGCTCAACATTCCCTCTCTGGCCAAGATGCTGAAAAGCCTGAGCTTCAGGTTTGACTACATCTTCTGCGACTGCTGTAACATGGCCAACGCTGAGACCGCCTATGAACTGCGCAATGTGACTGACTATCTGATAGCTTCTCCGGCTGAGATTCCGGCAGAAGGTGCTCCATACGATCAGATTACGGCTCCGCTGTTTGCTTCAGGAATCTCTGCCTATAAGGATATCATCAATTTATATGCCGACCAGACAGGCAGTTGTCTGCCATTGTCTGTTATCAAGCTCAGCGAGATGGATCAGCTGGCCAATGCCACAAAGATTATCCTTCAGACGCTGGAGCCTACAGCCGAAAAGGAACTGGACCTGACTGGACTCATGTATTATGACGGAGTAAGGGTAAAGAATTTGTGCTCGCTTTATGACATGAATGACTTCCTGTTGCAGAATGCCGCAGCTGATGATTACAACCAGTGGAAACAGGCCTTTGACAAGGCTATTGTCTATAAGCGGTTTGCTTCTTCATGGATAACCAACGGCCACATTAACTTTTCCTATTTCCAAGCTAATGAACAGAAGTACGGAGGAATGTCAATGTATATTCCGCGTACTTTCTATGACCGCTACGATTATAGCCGCAACTATAATTCCACTTACCACCAGATGCAATGGTACTGGACTATTGGCTGGAACAACTACGGCTGGTAAATGCAGTTAGGAATTAGAGTAAGAAGTTCTATTTCCTTATATTATATAATCAACATTATGATAAATAACGATTATTTATCATGGATGTTTATATATTAAATAGGTATTATAAAATAAGAAATAGGTATTATCTGAAAAAAAATGGAAGGATTAAGATGATAACTGAAAAAAAATGATTACTTTTGCAGCCAGAATTTTCTACAACAAATATTAGACATAATGAAAAAGCAACTTAAGAAAGTTCTTGTCTTAGGATCCGGTGCCCTGAAAATCGGCCAAGCCGGAGAATTTGACTACTCAGGTTCACAAGCTCTCAAAGCGCTACGTGAAGAAGGAATCTCCTCAGTTTTAGTCAACCCAAACATCGCAACCATTCAGACTTCTGAAGGAATTGCCGACAAGGTCTATTTCCAGCCGGTAACTACTCATTTCGTGACGGAAATCATCAAGAAGGAACGCCCTGACGGTATTTTGCTGGCTTTTGGTGGACAGACTGCCCTGAACTGTGGTACGGAACTCTACACCAACGGCACGCTGCAAAAGTATGGTGTCGAGGTGCTGGGAACAAGCGTCGAGGCCATAATGAACACCGAAGACCGCGACCTGTTTGTCAAGAAACTGGCTGAGGTGAGTCTGAAAGTGCCTGTCAGTCATGCCGTTGAGAACATGGACGACGCGCTGAAGGCTGCCCGCAGCATTGGTTTCCCCATCATGATTCGCTCTGCTTATGCCTTAGGTGGTCTTGGCAGCGGTATCTGCCCTGACGAGGAAGCCTTCAAGGAACTGGCTGAAAGTGCCTTCACGTTTGCTCCCCAGATACTTGTCGAGGAGTCGCTGAAAGGCTGGAAAGAGATTGAGTTTGAGTGCATTAGGGATGCCAACGACCATTGTTTCACGGTGGCTTCGATGGAGAACTTCGACCCCTTAGGCATCCATACTGGCGAGAGCATCGTGGTGGCTCCTACCTGCTCGCTGACCCCTGAACAGGTCAAGATGCTGCAGGACCTCACCATCAAGTGTGTGCGCCACCTGAATATCGTCGGAGAATGTAACATACAGTTTGCCTTCAACGCCCAGACCAACGACTACCGCATCATTGAGATTAACGCCCGACTGTCACGTTCCAGTGCCCTGGCTTCCAAGGCAACGGGCTATCCCCTCGCCTTTGTAGCTGCCAAGATTGCTCTGGGCTATACGCTGGACCAGATTGGCGAGATGGGAACTCCCAACTCTGCCTATGTGGCTCCTCAGCTGGACTACATGATTTGCAAGATTCCCCGTTGGGACCTGACGAAATTTGCCGGTGTAAGCCGCCTCATTGGTTCCAGCATGAAGTCGGTGGGTGAAATCATGTCCATCGGTCGTTCCTTTGAGGAGATGATTCAGAAGGGACTGCGCATGATTGGACAGGGCATGCACGGCTTTGTGGGCAACGACCATACCAAGTTCGACAACCTGGAGGAGGAACTCTCCCACCCCACAGACCTGCGTATATTTGCCATTGCCCAGGCCCTGGAGGAAGGCTACTCGGTAGAGCGCATTGAGGAACTGACCAAGATTGACGTTTGGTTCCTGGAGCGCCTGAAGCACATTGTTGACCTGAAGCACCAGCTGCAGCAGTACAACAAGCTGGAGGATCTGCCCGACGAGTTGCTCCTGGAGGTGAAGCAGGCCGGATTCTCCGACTTCCAGATAGCACGCTTCGTGCTGAAACCCACCGAGGGTAACATGGAGAAGGAGAACCTGCAGGTGCGCCATTATCGTAAGGAGAAAGGCATCCTGCCCTCAGTGAAGCGCATCAACACGGTGGCTTCCGAGCATCCTGAACTCACCAACTACCTCTACTTCACCTACACCCATACCCCAGCCTTCGGACAGCCTGACGGCAAGTCTTATCAGGCCAAGCACGACATTGACTATTACAAGAACGAAAAATCGGTAGTAGTCTTAGGATCAGGCGCTTATCGCATTGGTTCAAGTGTGGAGTTTGACTGGTGTTCGGTGAATGCCATCAACACGGCACGCAAGCTGGGCTACAAGTCCATCATGATTAACTACAACCCCGAGACCGTCTCCACCGACTACGATATGTGTGACCGACTGTACTTTGACGAGCTCAGTCTGGAGCGCGTGCTCGACGTCATTGACCTGGAGACTCCGCGTGGTGTCATAGTGAGTGTGGGCGGTCAGATTCCCAATAACCTCGCCATGAAGCTCTATCGTCAGGGTGTGCCCGTCCTGGGTACCAGTCCTGTGGATATTGACCGTGCAGAGAACCGCGACAAGTTCTCGGCCATGCTCGACAAGCTGGGCATTGACCAGCCGGCCTGGCGTGCGCTGACCTCGTTTGAGGATATCAAGGAGTTTGTCAGCGAGGTGGGCTATCCTGTCTTGGTGCGTCCTTCCTATGTGCTGTCAGGTGCTGCCATGAATGTGTGCTATGACGACGAGGAGCTGCACCGCTTCCTGAACATGGCCACTGAGGTGTCGAAGGAATATCCTGTGGTGGTCAGCCAGTTCATGCAGGAGACCAAGGAGATTGAGTTTGATGCCGTGGCCGACAAGGGCGAGATTGTGGAGTACGCCATCTCTGAGCACGTGGAGTATGCCGGTGTTCACTCAGGTGATGCCACCATGTTGTTCCCTGCCCAGAACATCTACTTCTCGACCATCCGCCAGATAAAGAAGATTTCGCGAAAGATAGCCCGTGAGCTCAACATCAGCGGTCCCTTCAACATTCAGTTCCTGGCCAAGAAGAGCGACGTAAAAGTCATTGAGTGTAACCTACGTGCCTCACGCTCCTTCCCCTTCGTCAGCAAGATTCTGAAGCGCAACTTCATTGAGACGGCCACCAAGATTATGCTGGATGCCCCCTACTCTCGCCCGGACAAGTCAGAGTTTGACATTGACCGCATCGGTGTGAAGGCTTCCCAGTTCTCGTTTGCCCGTCTGCAGAATGCCGACCCCGTGCTGGGTGTCGATATGAGCTCTACCGGTGAGGTGGGCTGTCTGGGCGACGATGTCCATGAGGCCCTGCTCAATGCCCTGATAGCCACTGGCTACAAGCTGCCGAAGAAGAGCGTGCTCATCTCCTCGGGTGGTGTCAAGGGTAAGGTAGATCTGCTGGAGCCCGCCCGCGAGCTGGTGAAGAAGGGCTACGAGGTTTATGCCACCGGCGGCACAGCCAAGTTCCTTAACGAGAACGGCGTGAAGGCCAGCCTGGTGAAGTGGCCTGACGAAGAGGGCGACAACAACGTGATGGACATGATTGCTGCCCACCAGTTTGACCTCATCATCAACGTGCCCAAGAACCACACTAAGCGTGAGCTGACCAACGGCTACCGCATCCGTCGTGGTGCCATTGACCACAACATTCCCCTGATGACCAACGGTCGTCTTGCCAAGGCTTTCATTGAGGCCTTCTGCACCATGAGCGAGGATGACATCGCTATCAAGAGCTGGCAGGAGTATAACTCTTAAGTTGAAAGTTGAGAGTTGAAAGTTGAAAGTTAAGAGAATTTTGTGACATCGTTTGCATACGATATTTTCTTAAAATTTTATAAAATTGAGAGCTGTGTGGGAACACAGCTCTTTTTGCTTAAAATAAATCAATAAAACCTTTGGCTGTATAAAAAAAATGCCTTACCTTTGCAACGTTATCCTGAAAACAATCTTTTTACCTTAAAAGGACTAATACCTATTGAAGATTGAAGCGGTCGCCTGCGATGGGTCATCGCTTTTTTTATTTTATATAAATGAACTGAATTTATGGCAACAATTATAGAAATCTCATCTTTGCAGCATCCAGGCGTTGAGGTATTCTCAGCCTTGACCGAACGGCAGCTGCGCAACACCCTGGAACCAGCGAAAGGACTCTTCGTAGCAGAGAGCCCCAAGGTCATTCATGTGGCGCTGGATGCAGGCTATGAACCTGTGTCGCTACTGTGTGAACGCCGTCACATTGAGGGCGATGCACGGTCGGTTATCCAGCGTTGCGGGGAAATTCCCATCTATACCGGCGAGCGTGACTTGCTGGCGCAGCTGACGGGCTATACCCTCACCCGAGGCGTGCTGTGTGCCATGCGCAGGAAGTCTCCCCTAACTGTGGCTGAGGTATGCAGGGATGCCCGTCGCGTGGTGGTCATCAAGGGGGTGACAGACACTACCAACATTGGGGCCATCTTCCGTTCGGCTGCTGCCCTGGGCATGGATGCCGTGCTGCTGACTCCCGACAGTTGTGACCCGCTGAATCGTCGTTCAGTACGCGTGTCCATGGGTTCCGTGTTTCTGGTGCCCTGGACCTGGATGAGTGATGATGTGCAGGAGTTGAAGGCCTACGGGTTCCACACCCTGGCTATGGCTTTGACCGACGACAGCGTTCCTCTGGACGACCCACGGCTAAAACAATTGGAACGCCTGGCATTGGTGATGGGTACTGAGGGTGACGGTCTGCCAAAAAATACCATCGGTAGCTGTGACTATGTCGTCCGCATACCGATGGCACATGGGGTTGATTCCTTGAATGTTGCTGCAGCAACTGCTGTAGCATGCTGGGAGTTGAGGTAATGTAACTATTTATTATCCTCGTCCTTCTTAGGCTGAGTGGCTGCTGTGGGCTTGTAGCGCTTGTTCAGTCCGTTGATGACGTCCTGCGTGATGTCATAGCGCTTGTCAGCAAACAGGATGTTGCTGGTAGCATCCGACTTGGAGAGAATCAGGTCAAACTTCTTATCCTTATTATATATAGCCAGGAAGTGATCCAGCGAGTCCTTCAGGGCAACTGAGAAGTCGGCTGCCTCTTTCTCCAGCTCAGCACCCAGACGGTTCTGCAGCTCCTGGAGCGACTGCTGACTGCGCTGAATGGCCAGCTGAGCGTTCTCGGCCTCCTCACGGCTACGGAACTGGTTGTTGTTGATTTTCTGCTGGAAGTTGTTCATTGCGGCCTGCAGCTGCTGACCTTTCTGATTCAGGGTATTGGTGGCGTTGGTACGCTTCTTCTCCAGAATCTTCGTGTAGTCAATGCAGAACTGATACTGAGAGGCTAACGAATCGACTTCAACATAGGCAATCTTCATGCCTCCCTGAGGCACGGCTGCCGGTTGTTCATCCATCTTGGGAGCAGCATTGTTACAGGCTGCAAGTGTAAATGCTGCCATAGCAGCAACAGACATAGTCTTAAACAGGTTCTTTTTCATTTTTATCTCTAATTTTCAAATATTTTTCTCAACGCTCAACCTTTTCATCCACCGCCAGGCGGCTCTTTCGGCGCATTTCGCGGTCCTGGTCCATCACACAGTGGATACCACGTTCCTTCATGGCCTTGCTGTCGTGAATATGTTGCGACGAAAACTCTCCTTTGGGCTTCAAAAGCACCTTCACCAGCAAAAATATCATGCCGATAGCAATTATTAACGCACTAAAGAGTACAACTTCCGTCATTTTTTCGTAACTTTGCGTTCTAAAAACCAAATCGGCTGCAAAGGTAAGAAAAAGATTAAAGATTAAAGATTATAGATTAAAGAATTAACAATTAACAATAAACATTTACAAAATGGAGAAAAGAGAATTAAAGCCGCAAGGTGTTTTTGAACAGTTTGCCAGAATTAACGAGATTCCCCGCCCTTCCAAGCGTGAGGAAAAGATGATTGAGTATCTCCGTCAGTGGGGTGAAAGCCACCAGCTGGAGACCAAAGTAGATGAAACCGGCAACGTCCTGATTCGCAAGCCGGCCACCAAGGGCATGGAGAACCGCAAGACGGTCATCCTGCAGAGCCACATGGACATGGTGTGCGACAAGCTCGTGGACGTGGAGATTGACTTCGACCGTGACCCCATCAAGACCTACATCGACGGTGAGTGGCTTACCGCTGAGGGTACCACCCTGGGTGCTGACGACGGCATCGGCTGTGCTATGGAGCTGGCTCTCCTGGAGGCTGACGATGTGGAGCACGGACCCATTGAGTGCGTTTTCACCCGCGATGAAGAGACGGGCCTGACTGGTGCCGAGGGAATGAAGTCAGACTTCATGCAGGGCGACTACCTCATCAATCTGGACTCTGAGGACGAGGGGGAGATTTTTGTTTCCTGTGCAGGCGGTCGTAACACTACGGCGCACTTTGACATAACCCGCTCAGCATCAGCTGATGGTGCTTTCTTCATGAAAGGTTCACTCAAAGGATTGAACGGAGGTCATTCAGGTGACGATATCAACAAGAAACGTGCCAATGCCATCAAGCTTTTAGGCCGTTTTCTCTATCAGGAGATGACGCGTTATGAGGGCATCCAGCTGGCACAGTTCCACTCCGGCAAGCTCCACAATGCCATTCCGCGTGACGGCTACTTTATCATTGCCGTTCCCCACGACCTGAAGGAGAATGTCAAGGCCGACTGGAACGTCTTTGCCTCCGACGTTCAGGACGAGTTCCACGTCACCGATACCAACATGGTGTTTGGCATGGAGAGCTGCGACGCAGAGCCTGTCATCGACGATGCTGTCGCCTGCCGCTTCGTGGCTGCCCTGCAGGGCGTTCACAACGGCATCTATGCCATCTGCCAGGACGAGACCCTTGGCGGACTGGTGGAGACCTCCTGCAACATTGCCAGCGTCCACACCTCCGAGAAGGCCATCGACGTGCTGAGCAGCCAGCGCTCCAATGTCATGAGCAACCTGGACAATATGTGTGCCACCTTTGGTGCCGTCTTCCGTCTGGCTGGTGCCCAGGTAGTGAGCTCCGACGGCTATCCTGCCTGGAAGATGCGTTCAAACAGCGAGTTACAGAAGATTGTGGTGGATTCCTACAAGAAGCTCTTCGGCAAGATGCCGGTGGTTCGTGGCATCCATGCCGGTCTGGAGTGCGGCCTCTTCTCCGAGCGCTACCCTGACCTCGACATGGTCAGCTTCGGCCCCACCCTGCGTGGTGTCCACTCTCCTGACGAGCGTCTGCACATCCCCACCGTCCAAATGGTTTGGGATCACCTCCTCGACATCCTGAAGAACATCCCCGCCAAGCAGTAAACCAAACAACTCCCCCGCCACTCCGATTGTTCAGGAATGGCGGGGGATGTTGTGTTAGGACAGTCAGGGATTACCGTGTTTTTTTATAATTGTCATTTGTCATTGTCATTTGGTATACGGTCAGTTCTGAACTCTTTCGTAACCAAAATGGGAGTCTTCCGTAAGAGAACTGCCACTCCTCCGTAAGGGGACTGGGCCCCACTAAAGCACCACCCGCTCGGCTCTGCCGCTTTGCTTGCAAATATTTGCTTGCAAAGAAACTCCCCGAAAGGGGAGGCTTACCTACGGAGTCCCTGGCTCTTACAAAAGAAAACCCCGCCACTCTGAAAAGGAATGACGGGGACTTTTGTTTTATCAAGAATTATTTAATCACGACCTTGAGCTGAAGCTCGAGCTCGTTCACACTCGGAAGTGCAAGCGAGCTTTCACTTCTCTCACTTAATCACGACCTTGTTACCATTTTGGATATATACTCCCTTCGACGGATGTGTAACGGGACGGCCGTCAAGGGTGTAGAATTGGTGAGGGTTGAGAGTGGTGGTGATGTCACGGATGCCGGTAGTGGGTGATGCTGTCTCAACCTGGATGGTGACGGGCTGTGAGCCGGAGAGCGACTGGAAGGCGGCACGGAAAGCTTCCACCGGGTTGCAGACGGGCAGCTGGATGCCGCTGGCACTCATAGAGAGGAGGTTGTCGAAGTGGGTCTTGACAAATGTGCCGCCGAACAGGAGGCTGTTGCCGCTGGTATAGGCCGTTGCATCGGGCTTCAGGACGACGTTCTCAGCGCTCCAGACCACGGGTTTGTTGCATTCCTCGGGGCTGATGGCAACGAGATAGGGCACGTTGGCCTCCAACTGAGGAGCATCGCGGAAAATGGCCGTTCTGCCGTCTTCCTGGGCAA
>JAEEGL010629182.1_pt1 | contig 13587 bp, 10 predicted proteins | sample 9134231 | NCBI WGS metagenome assembly JAEEGL01 (sample SAMN16246548, study PRJNA631951) | gut metagenome | biome: gut microbiome; feature: rumen; material: fiber-attached | host: Bos | place: Iran: Karaj | collected 2018-10
ATCACGGTGATAGTGGCCGACCACAGATTCTACTATCTCTCCGGTATCACCGACAAAGTACTTTTGATGAATGACGGAAGCGTCACGTGCTATGAAAGCGAAGAAGAGTTTAAGAACAGCGGCTATGACACAAGAAGTTTTGATCTGTTCTCGATAAAAGGTTTCGGGATCTCGGGAAAGGAAGAGAGAAAAAGCGGAGAAAACAAAAGAACGACTCCGCGTGAATGTGTCGGGAAGATTACCGACGTCTCGTATAAGAATATTGTTTCCGATGTTTCTTTTGAGCTTTATAAAGGCGAGGTCGCGGCACTGATCGGCAGTAACGGTGTCGGAAAAACTACGCTTGCGAGACTTATGTGCGGAAGCATCCGACCGACCAAAGGGAAGATAAAGACTTCCGGAATGCCGTTCTATATAATGCAGGATCCGGATTATCAGCTTTTTGGGACCTCAGCCGAAAACGAGCTCATGATGGTGAAAAAAGATGCGGATGAGGTCAGAACGGTACTTGAAAGTCTGGGACTAAAAGACAAAAGAAAGGCTCATCCCTTTGATCTTTCAGGAGGTCAAAAGCAGCGACTGCAGATAGGAATGGCAGTTCTTTGCGACAGAGATCTGATCATTTTTGACGAACCGACCAGCGGACTTGATTCGAAGTCCATGGAAAAGGTTGCTACCCGGATCAACGGGCTGAGGAATAAGTCGTCGGTGCTTGTGATATCTCATGATTATGAATTTATAAGAAGAGTCGCCGACAGGGTCATTTATCTTGAAGAGGGGAGGGTAAAAGACGACTACGAACTCTCCGAAGACACGCTTGATCGCCTGAACGGGGCATTTCGCGAAATGGAAATGAAGCAGACATGCGAGACTGCATAATAACAAAAGATTAAATTGCTCAAACAAGAGCTTTTAATAGAGAGGGGAATACCAAAATGAAAAAAATGAAAACCAAAAATGTTGTAATGGTAGCACTGCTTTCAGCGCTCTACCTGATCGTTTATATGCTCTCGGGTGCCCTTGTGGCACTTTTCGGTGCTTTCGGACACGCCATCAGCCCGGGTCTTTGCGCACTACTTTCCGGATCGATCTTTGTGTTCATGTCGAGGAAAGTCGGCAAGTTCGGTCAATTCACTATAATGACGGCCATATTGATGATCATATTCTCAATAATGGGCGCCGGATATCTGCCCTGGATCATTACATCCATGGTCGGAGCTATCATTGCGGATCTTATCGCATCGAGAGGAAACAAGCCTGCGATCTGGAAGGTAGCGATCGCTTCGGGAATCCTCCACATCGGACAGGCATGGGGTTCCATCGTGCCTTCGTGGTTCTTTGTTGAGAGCTATAAGCAGGAATGGATCGAAAGAGGAATGGAAGCAGCCGACATGGAGGAAAAAGCGGCAGCTACGCAGGGGATGATGGGTGTTTTGGCAACCGCTGTTGTATTTGTACTTGCTTTTGCCGGAGTATACCTCGGATGGCTGATCCTTAAAAAGCATTTGAGCAAGTCTGAGGATTAATATTTTTTTTGATCTAAGTGATAAGAGAGGAATACGGGACCGGGGGAAACGATCCCGTACGGTGAAGACATGAAAAAAGGGGAAAACTTAAAGTTCCTTTTTAAATCGATGGGGGCCTTTAAGATCACAATGTTCCTTTCGGTTCTTGTGGCAGGTTTTTCGGCTGTGATGAGCATCTATGCTTATACATACGTCTACGAGATTGTGGAAGAACTGATGAAAAACGTGGGCGGACAGGGCAGTATTGACACCGCCCTTATTACGGAGTGCGGAAAAGAGATAGTCTTTTCAATCTGCGGGGCATACGGTCTGTACGGGATATCGCTCCTTTTTTCACATATAACCGCGTTCAATACCGCAGCGCGACTCAAAATGAAACTGGTCGATCATATCGGGACTCTGCCGGGCGGATTTTTCGACATGAATCCGAGCGGAGCGCTTCGCAAGATCATCGAGAAAAACACGGATTCCTCCGAAACGCTTATAGCACACCAGATACCGAACACAACGATGTCGATCGTTCTTCCGGTCGCGTTTGTGGTGTTTATGTTCCGCTACAGCGTACCGCTCTCGATCGCATGCCTTGTCCCGGTCATCATAGGAATGGCGCTTCTCATGATGATAATGATAGGTAACGGCGGAGAGTTCGTGGCAAAGTACCAGCAGTCCAACAAGAACCTCTCAAGCGCGGCGGTGGAGTATGTCAGGGGAATACCGGTCATGAAGACGTTCGGTCAGACGGCGGATTCCTTTAACCGCTACAAAACATCTGTAGAGAGCTTCTGCGAATATGTTCTTAAATTTGCGATCTCAATGATAAATGGTGACAGTGCATATAATACCGCGATCAACTCGGTGTTCCTTGCGCTTGTGCCGTCTGCTCTCATAGCCTTCAGATCGACTGAAGGACCGGCACACCTTATCAGCGCTTTTGTATTCTTTGCATCCATCATTCCGATGGAAGTCACGATACTCAAGCGTATCATGAGCAATTCCTCGGAGACCATAATCGTTAATGAAGCAATGGCTTCGATACGTGAAATCCTTGCTGAGAAGCCGATGGAGTATAAGGGCAGAGAGATTCCTAAGGAATATGATGTTCGTTTTGAAAACGTTTCGTTCAGATACGCAGAAAACCTGCCGCTCGCGGTAGATAACGTAAGCTTCGAAGTTCCTCAGGGCAGCGTGGCCGCGCTGGTCGGCACATCGGGTGGCGGAAAAAGCACCATCGCTTCGCTGGCTGCGAGGATGAGAGACGTTACCGAAGGAAGAGTCCTGATCGGCGGCGTTGATATACGTGATATCCCGAAAGATGCTCTTAAAAACATCGTCGGGATGGTATTTCAGGAAAGTACGCTGTTAAAAACAACAATAGCTGAGAATGTTGCGCTGTACAGAAAGGACGCTTCGCGGGAAGAAATCCTTCGCGCACTTTCGCTGGCGCAGTGCGATGATATCATTGCAAAGCTTCCCGACGGGATAAATACCGTTTATGGCTCAAAAGGGACATATCTCTCAGGCGGTGAGATACAAAGGATCGCGATCGCACGTGTCATACTGGCAGATCCGAAGGTGATAATCCTCGATGAAGCGACCGCTTTTGCCGATGCCGAAAACGAGTACCTCATAAGAAAGGCCTTCATGAGTCTCAGCAAGGGCAAAACAGTGATCATGATCGCACACAGGATGTCTACCGTTCATGATGCGGACATGATCTATGTCATTGACGCGGGAAAGATAGCAGAGCAGGGCAGACATGATGAGCTCATGGTCCGGGAAGGCATCTACAGAGCCATGAATGATGAATACGGAAAGGCTGTCAACTGGAGTATAGGTTCCGATAGGAAAAAAGCAGCCGGAAAGGAGCCTGTATCATGCTGAAGAAGATGTACAACTTTAGCGATGCCGGGTGCAAGGCAATCCGCAATGCTTCGATTTGGCTCGGAATCTTTAATATAGTCTGTCTGCTTCCCATGATCCTCATCATTCATGCCTTTGACGGAATGCTCGAGGCTTATATAAGCGGAAGTTCGGACGGACCGTTCTTCCTGCCGTATGTGCTTATCGGTATCGTCCTTGTGGCCGTTTTGTTCTTTACATACAGAAAAATGTACAAGGTCAAGTACATAAGCGCTTCTAAAGAAAATGCAAAAATGCGTATGGACATCATGGACAGTATGCGAACACTTCCCGAGAGTTTTCTTTCGAGCAGGGATCTCGGAGATCTGTCGTCCACTGTGATGGATGATATCGCAAGTATCGAAGGTGTGCTTGCCGGACAGATGACGGAAATGTTTGGAGGCTTTATTTCGATAGTTGTTGCACTCATCGCGATGATCTGCATAAACGTTAAAATGGGCCTCATGCTCTGCGTGGTACTTCCGGTTGCAGCGATAATGATGGCACTGAGCGATAAAATATCGGGCGGAACACATACGCGCAACAGAAAAAAGAAAGCGAACATCTCTGACGGATTCCAGGAGTACCTAGAAAACATCAAGGTTCTTCAGGCTTCCGGGGCTGACGTCGACTACAGACACGGCCTCAGAAAGAAGATGAGAGCGCTCATACCGGGGCTTATACTTTTTGAGTTCCTTGCGGGCATGAGTGTATCGATCTCTTACAATGTTCTGAGAGTCGGGATCGGTATAATCGCCATATACGGGGCGAATCTCCTCGCTGCCGGCGAGATCGGCATCACCATGTATGTCGGATTTATGCTGATGGCTGTCTGGATCTATGAGCCGCTTTCCTATACGATCGAATATCTCGGGGCTGTCATTGCTTCAAAGGTTGCGGCAACAAGGATCAAAGAGATCAGGGATTATCCGCGCCAGAAAGGAGAGAAGCCTTTAACTGCTAAGAATTACGACATAGAGCTACGGGATGTTTCTTTTGCTTACAGACGATCCGGGTCTTGTGCAGATGCCGGACAGGGAAAGAACAGCGGTATGAAAATGCGTCCCGCAGAGGAAATGGTTTTGAACGGAGTATCGTTCAAGGCGGGACAGGGCGAGATCACCGCACTTGTCGGGCCTTCGGGCAGTGGAAAAAGTACGATCACAAGACTTGTGGCCCGCTTTTGGGACGCCGATGAGGGACGGATCACTGTCGGTAACACAGATATAAGCGAAGTCGATCCGGAAGAACTCATGAAGTCTTTCTCAATCGTTTTCCAGGATGTAACACTCTTTAACGACACTATCTATAACAACATCCTGATCGGAAACAGGTCGGCGACGCGCGAAGAAGTTATCAAGGCAGCGGCCGACGCGCAGTGTATGTCGTTTATCGAAAAGCTTCCCGAAGGGATTGACACTGTGATAGGCGAGAACGGACATACACTTTCGGGCGGAGAGCGTCAGCGACTTTCTATCGCAAGGGCGTTCCTTAAGGACGCGCCTATAGTACTCCTTGACGAAAGCACCGCTTCTGTCGATCCCGAAACCGAGACAAAGGTACAGTGCGCGATCGAGAGACTCACAAGGGGCAGGACAGTCCTGATGATCGCCCACAGACTCCGCTCCGTGGCCGGCTGCGACAGGATAGTAGTTCTCGATAAAGGAAGGGTTGTCGGAAACGGAACACATGAAGAGCTCATGAAAGACTGCGCTCTCTACAGAAAGATGTACGAATTGCAGCAAAGTGAATGAATGCGCCGGGGTGGCCCACCTGGGGACGGGGGTTGCGGACCACATCTTACGTCTCCTGCCACGAACCATTTCCCGAAAGGCACTCTCGTTCTCGGTCTCACGTAGCGGTACATAAGCGCCCTGTGATACGGGCGCTAAGTACCGACGTTCGACAGAGCTTTCGGGAAACGCTTCGGGCGCGGAGACTGATGTGGTCCACCAACCCCCGTCCCCAAGGGACCACCCCCGGCGACCACGTGAGGTAAAAAAATGGCACAAGTATTAAAAGAAGAAATTCGTGACCGTATAATCGCTTCCGGCATCGATGTTTTCTATGAGAAGAATTACCGGACAGCCACTATGAAAGAGATCGCGGCTAAAGCCCGGATACCGGTAAGTCTTATATATAATTACTTTAAAAACAAAGAAGAATTGTTTGAAAAAATAGCAGGTTCACTCCCGATCGATCCGGAAAGGATCGCCCGGGAGGAAGAACGTGTGGACGAGGGACTTCCTTCCGATAAATACAGAAATGTAACGGAGGACTATATTCTGAGTCTTATAGAGAATTACAAAGTGTTTATTATAGTCATGGACAAAAGCGCGGGTTCCGGATATGAGCACGCGAAAGACAATTTCATAGGATCGCTGGAAGCACATATCAAGAAACAGCTGGCTGAAAATACCGGTGACGTTTATGATGATATGTTCGCGCACATAATGGCAAATAACTTTATTGAGGGAATCCTCGAAGTAGCCAGACATTACAGGGATAAAGAGTCGTCGAGAGTACTCCTTGATCTGGTCATAAAGTGTTATTACGAAGGGGTAAACTCTCTTTTTTAAACATATACGTTAGCGATTGCTAACTATTATTTTTGAATTAAAACCGAATTATTATTCGGTATTGGAAGGAGCAGTAAAAATGACAAAGCAACAGGAACTCGAAAAACAGGTCAAGGGAAAAAACAAAGCATCGAACATTATGATCTGTCTGAGAATACTCTTTGATCTTATACCGCAGGTTCTTTTGATAAAAATGACCGGGATGTTTTTCGAAGAAAAGATTCTGAGGACAGAAGCAATCGTTTATTTCGCGATCATATTGGGGTGTTTTGTTTTTAAGGCTGTTTTCTCGTATTTAGCTACGAGGAAAGCACATGATGCAGCATATGCATGTCTCTCGGAACTGAGATCGAGGATCGTAAATCACTTAAAAAAGCTGCCTCTCGGCTTCTTTCAGGAGCATAAAACCGGAGAGCTGACAAAGATCATGGAATATGATGTGGAGCAGATCGAGGGATATCTCGCACACGGACTTCCCGAAGTAATGTCAGCAACTCTGCTCCCATGTGCTGTTTTTGTTGCAATGCTTTTTGTTCATCCGGGACTGGCTTTGGCAATGGTTGTCGGGCTTCCGTTAATGTGGATAACAAAAAAAGCATTTGCATCACTTTGGGCAAAGAATTTCAGGATTTACGCCGATTCGGTCACGCAGATGCAGGAAAACATAATGGAATATGTAGCGAACATACCTGTGATAAAAGCTTTCGGAAAAGAAGAGACAAAGACATCAAAAACACTGGAATCGGCAAAACAATACGATTTCTGGGCGAAAAAATCGATGGCCGGGATATCCGTCCCTATGGGACTTATTACGTTCTTTATGGAATCGGGCGTAGTCCTCGTTATGATCCTTGGAACATACCTCCTCTCTGAGGGATGGATATCTGTTACACAGCTTATTCTTTCAATCGTTCTGGGAGGCTTGTTCACGTCGTCCGTTGCAAAGACGGCAACTTTCCAGCACTACGGGATAGTATTTGGTGAATCCATGAAGGGAGTGGCTAAGATACTCGCTGAAGAGGCGCCTTCGGAAGCTTCGGAATACGGGGATCCCGAGAACGGGGACATAACGGTATCAAGTCTTTGTTTTGCCTATAAAGGGAAAGAAAAGATCCTTGATGATATCAACCTTGTAATCCCGAAGGGCAGTAAAACGGCATTGGTCGGCGCCTCGGGGTGCGGGAAGACCACGCTTGCAGGACTTTTGATGGGATTTTGGAAACCTTCGTCCGGTCATATAAGCATTGGAGGAACGGACACGGCAAACGCATCGCAGCAGGGACTGAACAGATTGTTTTCGGTTGTACAGCAGGATGTTTTTCTGTTTAACACAACAATAGAAGAAAACATAAGGATCGGAAAACCGGATGCGACCGGAAAAGAGATAGTGGAAGCAGCAAAGAAAGCGTGTATTCATGACTTTATAATGTCTCTTCCGAATGGATATGAAACGCAGACGGGAGAAGCCGGAGTTAAGTTCTCGGGCGGAGAAAAGCAAAGGATAGCAATTGCCCGCATGATACTCAAAGATGCGCCTATCGTTATACTTGACGAGGCAACCGCGGCTGTTGACGCGGAAAATGAGGCTTATATAAAGGAGGCTATAGATAATCTCGGAAAGGACAAAACAATAATAACGATCGCTCATCATCTTAGTACAATACGTGACTCGGATCAGATAGTCGTTATGGAGAACGGCCGTGTTGAAGGAAAAGGGACTCATGAAGAATTGATGAAGGAATGCGATCTGTACGCGACTATGGTTTTGGATCAGGAGAGATCGGATAACTGGAGTATCAGAAAACCTGACCTTCGCTATAGTGTTTGTCAGTTAAAGAGAGGAGAGTAAAGCACTGTGATAAAAGAAATGTTTGGAACCCTTACAAGGGGTGGCAAAAGATCGTTTTGGCTCTCGGTAGCGTGTTTTGTGGTTTATGCGTTGTCGGGGACGCTTATGATGTACGTTACGTTGATTTCGATAAAAGGGATCACAACGGGAGACAAAAACATCATGAAATACTGGGTAATACTAGGAGTGTGTCTGCTTTTAAAATGTGTCTGCAGTATAGTGGCGGATCTGAGGAAGCACTATGCGGGATTCGATGTAGTTTATCAGGTCAGGAAAGGGATCATAGAAAGACTCAAGAGTTTTTCACTCGGCTTTTATACAAATGAAAGACTGGGGGAGATCAGCACAGTTATCCGCAAAGATGTGGACAATATGGAAATGGTGATCGGACATGTAGCCACGAGGATCTTAGCAGACTTTATCGTCTCTTTTGCAGTGTTTGTTTTCCTGGCAGTTATAGATATAAAGCTTGCTTTGCTTATGGTTTCTGTACTTCCCTTTGCAATTATATACATCACAAAAGGTCTGAAAAAAGCGGAAAAACTCGAAAAGACAACGGGGAATGATCTGGCCGACATGGTTAGCCTTTTTGTTGAGTATGTAAAAGGGATCCCTCTTCTAAAGGCTTTCGGAGAAAGTCGTCGCTTTGAAGAACGTCTTCATGAAAGCGTTTCAAAATTCGGTGAGAGCAGTAAATCGGTGGCTGAAAACCGGGCGCGGGTTCTTTCTGTCTATGGTCTGATCATAGACATATCATACTGGATAATGCTCAGTGTGGGCTTCATGCTTGTGCTGTCGGATAAAGTCAATATTTTTGATTATCTTCTCTTGGCGATCGTAAGCAGGGAGTTTTATAAACCTTTTTTAAATCTGGAAAACCATCGTGCCAATTATGTGACGGTCGTGGACAGTTACAAAAGAATAAAAAAGATCCTTACGTCACAGACTGTTGTCGAACCGGAAGAACCTCAAAAGCCGGCAGATCATTCGATACGTTTTGAAAATGTGGGATTTAGCTACGAAGAGGGAGGATTCGAGATCAAAAACGTCAGCTTTGAGTCTCCTCAAAACTCGCTCACGGCACTTGTCGGAAGCTCGGGATCCGGAAAAACAACAGTTACGAATCTGTTGTTGCGATTCTGGGATGTTAATGAGGGCTCGATCATGATCGGAGGCAGAGACATACGTAATATCGGCTACGACGATCTCCTCGGGAGTATCAGCATCGTGATGCAGAATGTAATGCTCTTTGCGGACACCATTGAAGGCAATATACGCATTGGAAAGAAAAATGCTTCACACGAGGAGGTCGTAGCTGCAGCGAAAAAAGCACGTATTCATGATTTTATCATGTCGTTGCCGAACGCTTATGAGACATTGATCGGAGAAAACGGAATTGGGCTGTCGGGAGGGCAGAAGCAGAGAATATCAATAGCCCGTGCGTTTCTTAAGGATGCTCCGATACTGCTTCTTGATGAAATAACCAGCAATGTTGATCCTGTAAATGAGGTGTTGATCGAAGAAGCCGTCAGCGAGCTTTCAAAAAACAGAACGGTTTTGGTAATCGCACATCATTTGGGAACTATCCGGAATGCGGATAACATTCTGGTCTTTAAAGAGGGCAGGATCATTGAATCGGGAACACATGAAAGCCTTCTGGCAGGTGAAAAAGGGATTTACAGAAAGCTGTGGGAAATGGGGAATTGATATATGAATGAATCGGCCATAGAAATGAAAAACGTTTCGTTCAGATACAGAGGACATGAGGAGACTGCTCTGATCAATCTGAATCTTGTGATAGAAAAAGGATCGTTCGTGCTTATCACAGGGAAAAGCGGGTCTGGGAAAACAACGCTATCAAGGTGCATCAACGGGATAGTTCCACGGTTCTGCGAGGGTGAACTGGAAGGAAAGATCCTCCTGAACGGGATAGATACCGGTGATTACGAACTGTGTGATTTTGGAAGGGTCGTCGGGTCAGTGTTTCAGGACCCCGGCAGTCAATTCTTTATGACGGATGTGATGAACGAGATCGCATTCGGGTGCTTAAACATGCGCATGCAGAGGGATGAGATTCTCAAAAGAACAGAAGAAAGCGCAAAGGTACTCGGAATAGAAGAACTCATGAGTAAAAGAATATTTGATCTTTCAAGCGGAGAGATGCAGAAGGTTTCGATAGCTTCCTGTTATGCAATGGGTCCTGATGTATATCTTCTTGACGAGCCTTCGGCAAATCTTGATCAGAGATCGATCAAAGAACTCAGACGCGTACTTGGCATGTTAAAGAGCAAAGGAAAAACGATCATCGTCCTTGAGCACCGATTGTTTTATCTTACCGACCTTTTGGACAGGATGATAATTCTTGAAAATGGTGAGATCGTAAGGGATATGAACCAAACCGAAGCGTTGACCCTGAAGAGCGAAGAAAGAAACAGGCTTGGTCTGAGAGTGTTCAACCCCGAAGATGTCCTGCCCGTTGCCAAAAGGGAAGAACAATATAAAGAGGGAGAAGAAACTTTCAGGATCTCGGAACTGTCATTTGGCTACAAAAGAAAAAAGGAAGACGGGAATCCAAAGGAAAATGTTCTTCAAAATATATCAATGAGTGCAAACAAAGGAGAGATTATTGCCCTGATCGGTGATAACGGAGCGGGAAAAACGACTCTTGCTAAGGTTTGCTGCGGACTTTTGAAGGGTAAAAGCGGATCTGTTGTTTTGAACGGACGAAGCCTGAGACCGGGGAAAAGACCGGGGAATATATATTTTGTGATGCAGGACTCGGATTATCAGCTTTTCGGGGACAGTGTTTTCAACGAAGGAATGATCGGGAAACGAAAAAACAATGATCTGAACGCTAAAGTCGAGAAAACACTCAAAGAGCTTTCTCTTTGGGAGGAACGCGAAAAGCATCCGGCGGCACTTTCAAGAGGACAAAAGCAGCGTCTTACGATAGCGGGAGCATTAATGACGGACAGCAGGGTGGTGTTTTTTGATGAACCTACCAGCGGACTTGACAGAGACAGCATGATCAGGGTTTCCAAGCAGCTGAAAATGCTTTCTGAGCAAGGCAGGATTGTTTTTGTGATAACACACGATTTTGAATTTGTTACGGAGACATGTCAAAGAGTGGTCTGTATCGATGAAGGAAGAGTAAAAGATGATTTTTATATATCACCGTCGACCGGACACAAGCTTTTAATGCTTATGGGCATCGACTTGTAAACACAATACAAAAATACAGAGAGGATATTACAAATGACTTCTGATTGCTTAAAAAGGATGCTTGATCCGCGTACTTCGGGATTGGCCGTCGTTTTGCTTGGAATAACGGCCATGTTCATGAACAAAGCATTAACCGCACATATCATATTCGCGGTGGCGGCTATATACCTGCTATGTTCAAAAGCGGTGAAAGCATGCCTGGTATACGTTTCAATATATTTACTGATCACTGTGCTTTCAATGAATGTCGAAAGCATTGAAAACACAAGTATTATGCTGCTTGTGGTATCGCTCGGTTATTTTGTTCAGAAGCTGACTGTATTGATAATGATGGGGCAGTTTTTTGCCAGAACCGCAAGAATACCGGACGTTCTTACGGCTCTTCAGCAGATGAAAATGCCTGATGCCTTAGCGGTCCCGTTGATCGTTGCTCTAAGATTCTTTCCGACCATACGTGAAGACTACCACAGCCTCAGGGACAGTCTGCGACTGCGAAACGTCAGGGTTTCTCCGGTCATGATACTGGTAAGGCCCGTCAAAACTATAGAATATCTCTTCGTTCCGATACTCAGAAAAAGCGTGAGAGTTTCGGACGAGCTCGCTGCCTCGGCTCTTGTGCGGGGTTTTGAACACATGAAGGATCAGACGATCCTTTTTCCGCTAAAGTTCGGAAAAACCGACATAGCCGTCACAGCAGCAACTGTGATGACGGTTGTCGTTTTATTCATAATACAATTTTATTAAGGAGGTTCGTTATGAACACAAACAAAACAGAAACCCTTACTGCAAGGAATTTTATCTCGATCGGCATATTTGCTGCGATCAATCTGGTGATATTCTTTATAGTGGGTTCGATCGCGGGAATGACTGTGATCGGAACCGTAGCCAATATCCCGATAACTGTTTTCTTTGAAGCTGTTGCATATATGCTTCTTGTTTCAAAGGTGAGGAAAAAAGGAACTTTTCTTATCATGGGGACGATAGGAGTGCTGCCCGGCTTCATGGCTGCCAATGTGATAGGAGTTTTGGCATCGATCGCGGGATGGATCATAGCCGAGATAATCGCAAGCGCCAACCATTATAAGAGTAAAAAAATACTGATATTCACATATGTGGTAGGATGCACTCTTCAAAGTGCCGCATATACATTGCCGATGTACGTATCGAACGCACAATACATGATCGACAGAAAAGAACTTCTTCATCTGACGGATGAGGCTCTTGATGTTTACCTGGAAATGTTCACCTGGCCCATGTATTTCGGAATGGTAGCACTTACCGTCCTGACAGCTTTTCTGGGAGCATTCATCTCGATGAAGATACTTAAAAGACATTTTGAAAAAGCAGGATTGATTTCCTGACATGGCAGATTTATGATGGTCAGCGTAAAGGAATTTACGCTGACTATTTTTACTTGTCTGAACTGTTAGTTTGTATTAGAATACCATTAGTTAGCAGAAGCTAACCGCATACTGTTTTCAACTAAGGAGAAAAAGCATGAAAAAACTGGTACTTATAAGACACGGCGAAAGTGAGTGGAACAAACTGAACCTTTTTACGGGCTGGATGGATGTCGACCTGAGCGAGAAAGGAACCGAAGAAGCAAAACAGGCGGGAAAAACGCTGAAATCAGAAGGCTATGATTTTGACGTATGCTATACGTCTTACCTTAAAAGAGCGATCCATACGCTCAACATCACACTTGATGAGATGGACAGGGCATGGCTCCCCGTTATAAAGTCATGGAAGCTCAACGAGCGACATTACGGTGCGCTTCAGGGCCTTAACAAGTCTGAAACCGCCGAGAAGTACGGAGAGGATCAGGTTAAGATCTGGAGACGCTCGTTTGATGTAAAGCCGCCGGAACTCTCGGATGATGACGAAAGAAGTGCTTGCAAACAGCCCATGTACAGGGATGTGGACAAGAGCCTCCTTCCGAAAAACGAAAGCCTTGAAACTACTATCGAGAGAGTTGTACCTTACTTTGAAGATACTATAAAGAAGGATATCATTGCAGGGAAAAGGGTCATCATCGCTGCACACGGCAATTCGCTCAGAGCGCTTGTTAAATACTTTGACGGTCTTTCAAACGAAGAGATCATCGGTGTTAACATCCCCACCGCTGTTCCGCTTGTTTATGAATTCGATGATGACATGAAGGTGATCAGGCATTATTATTTGGGTGATGCGGAAGCTTTGAAGGCAAAGATGGAAGCAGTCGCCAACCAGGGCAAGAAAAAGGCCTGAAGGGCTTTGGGGAGATGCTCCGCCGCAGCGGGTAGGAGTCGGCCTACAAATATTTACCTGGCAGTATTGAGAGGTGTTAAAAACGGATAACGCATATAGCAATAAAAACAATATCGTCCTCATAGGCATGCCGGCCTCGGGCAAGAGTACTGTCGGAGTTATACTCGCGAAGGTTCTCGGAATGGAGTTTTTGGACAGCGACTTGCTGATACAGAAGAGAGAGAGTCTGAGACTGAGCGAGATCATCGAAGCACGCGGTGTCGAA
>JAEEGL013931466.1_pt1 | contig 13587 bp, 7 predicted proteins | sample 9134231 | NCBI WGS metagenome assembly JAEEGL01 (sample SAMN16246548, study PRJNA631951) | gut metagenome | biome: gut microbiome; feature: rumen; material: fiber-attached | host: Bos | place: Iran: Karaj | collected 2018-10
ACGGGTCTCGGGAACTCCTCGATGACGATCCGGGGATCGAAGGGATCCCAGATCAACGTCACCCTGAACGGCATCACCCTGAACGATTCGGAGTCCCAGGAGGTCTTCTGGGTCAACATCCCTTCGCTGACGCGCCTGCTCTCTTCGGTCCAGGTTCAGCGCGGTCTCGGTACGACGGCGGGCGGATCCGGCGCTTTCGGGGCCAGCATCAACATGAACACCGCTTTCGTAACACCTGATCCATATGGTTCCTTCGACTTCAGCGCCGGAAGCTACAATACCTTCCTGACTACCGTCTCGGCAGGGACCGGTCTGCTGCCCGGAGGCTGGTATCTTTCCGCCGCCTTCTCCAAAGGGGTGACGGACGGGTACATCCGGAACGCCTTCGTCGATTCGAAGTCTGCCTTCGTCGTCGCCGGATTCCTGAGGGGACGGAATTCCCTCCGGCTGACCTGGCTGATGGGGGACCAGCGGAGCGGCATCACCTGGGACGGCATCGACTATGAGCAGTACGAAAAAGACCGGCGCTACAACGGGGCGGGGAAGTACAAGGACGAGTTCGGGAATGTCTTCTATTACGACAATCAGACGGATAACTATACCCAGCACCATCTCCAGCTGAACTACACACGGGTTCTCGGGAATGGCCTGACCTGGTCGAATACGTTCAACTATACGCGCGGAGACGGCTACGACGAGTATCTGAAGACGGGACGCTCGCTTTCCGCTTACGGCCTTCCGGATCCCGCCGGGGTCCTGTACAGCGATATGATCTACCGGAAGAAGATGGGGAATGATTACTATGTCCTCCATTCCGACCTTCGCTACCGGCGGGAGCGGCTCGACCTTACCGGCGGAGTCAATGCCGCCCGGTATAACGGCGCCCATTTCGGGGAGATGCTTTGGGTCAGGATCCTCGGAGAGGATTTCGATTACGCGAAGCTGAACCGTGAGGGCTCGTGGTATGGCAACGATACCCGGAAGACGGATGTCAGCGGGTTCGTGCGGGGAGAATTCAGGCCTGCCCGGAATCTTGTCCTGTACGGGGACCTGCAGCTGCGGAGGATCGGACTTCTGATGGACGGGGCGGACGACGACGGGGCGTCGGTCGATTACACGGCGGACTGGACCTTCTTCAATCCCAGGGCCGGGGTCTCCTGGTATCCGGCGAAGGGCCATAAGGCCTATGCGAGCATCGCCCTCGGTCACCGGGAGCCTGGACGGAGCGATATCAAGGAAAATGTCAAGGGAACCCTCAGCCCGATCCGTCCCGAGCGGATGACCGACATCGAGATCGGGTATGAATGGACCCTGGACCATTTCCGGGGCAGTGCGGACATCTATCTGATGGAGTACCGGGACATGCTGCTCGAAACGGGGCGGCTGAGCGATTCCGGCTACAATATCAAGGAGAATGTCCCGAAAGGGTTCCGCCGGGGCGTCGAAATCGCCGCGGCGTGGACTCCGGTGCAGCGTTTCCGTCTCGATGGAAACCTGAGCCTCAGCCGGAACCGGATCCGGGACTATGTTTCCTATGTCGCCCGTGCGGACAACAAGGGGACCGTTGCGGTTCCCTATGGGGATACGGACATGCTGATGTCCCCGCAGGTGGTCGGCATGTTGCGCGGAACGGCATCCCTCTGGAAAGGGGCCTCCGCTTCCCTGGAAGGGAAGTATGTCGGAAAACAGTTCATAGACAACACGATGCGGGAGGAGATGGCGATTCCGTCCTATTTCATCGCCGATTTTTCGTTGACGCAGTCTTTCCGTGTCAGGACCGGGACCCTGTCCGTCACGGGCTATGTCAACAACCTCTTCAACCATCTTTATTATGCTTCCGGCTGGCGCTGGGAAAGCTGGGATGACGGGACGGTCTATACCGGCATCGGGGTCTACCCGCAGGCTCCTTGCAATGCCACGCTGAGGGTCGCTTACCGCTTCTGAAATCAAAACGCCCCGCTGTCTCAGCGGGGCGTTTTGGTTAGTTAGTAGTGTATTTACCTTGATTGAAGAAGGTCAGTTATTTGGTTAGATGATGCGGTTCGCGCGACTCTTTATTAAATTATTTTAATAAATTATCAATGGAATTGCTTCCACTTGCAAATATAGGAAAACAATTTTTATCCGCAAAATAAATTTATCTTATTTTCCTTTTTTATTCAAAAGATTACCCGAAAGGCGGGTTTATTTTTTAAAATTTTTATTAATTGAATCATCCAGCAGGGCGGGGCGTCTCTGCCGGGTACGCTCGACCGCCTGCTCGTCCTGCCAGGCCTGGATCAGCTTCGGATTGCCGCTCAGAAGCACCTCCGGGACCTTCCAGCCGTTGAATTCGGCAGGGCGGGTATAGACCGGGGGAGCGACCAGGCCGTCCTGGAAAGAGTCGCTGAGAGCGGAGGTTTCGTCGGTCAGGGCGCCCGGGATGAGCCGGACGATGCTGTCCGCGAGGATGGCCGCAGGTATTTCCCCGCCGCTGACGACGAAGTCCCCGACGGAGATCTCGCGGGTCACGAGATGTTCCCGGATCCGTTCGTCGATGCCCTTGTAGTGCCCGCAGAGGATGATGATGTTCTCCTTGAGGGACAGTTCATTGGCGATGCCCTGGTCGAGGATTTCCCCGTCCGGAGCCATATAGATCACTTCGTCGTAGTCGCGTTCCGCCTTGAGGTCACGGATGAGGTTGAAAACAGGTTCGACCATCATGACCATTCCGGCATCCCCGCCGTAACTGTAGTCGTCGACGGTTCTCCGGCTGCCGAGCCCATATTCCCGAAGGTCATGGACATGGATTTCAACGAGGCCTTTTTTGATGGCGCGGGCGACGATGGAGTACTGGAACGGACTTTCCAGGAGTCCCGGTACGACGGTTATGATATCGATTCTCATTCCTGATTATTAGGGGTTTGGATGTTGCGGGTGAAGTACATGACAATGCAGAGCAGGGCGAAGAGGATGAGCGTCCCGAAGAGGAGGGCGTAGGTCTTCATCTGCAGGAGTACATAGCAGAGCGCATAGGCAAGGGCGATGAGTGCGCCGAGGACCCAGGCGGCCTTGCTTTTGAGGATTCCTCTGAAATAGAGGGTCAGGGCTGCCGTCGTCATCGCTGCGGACAGGGCGTAAGCCTTTCCGAAGGACAGGAATTCGGAGAAGGAGAGCACAAGGGCGTAGAAGAGGACGAGCGAGAGTCCGATGATCAGGTACTGGACCAGGTGGATTTCCTTCTTGCCGGCCAGTTCCGTGACGAGACCCGCGATGAAGACCAGCAGGATGATCAGGATGCCGTATTTGACAGTCCGGGTCGTCTGCCGGTACTGGGTCAGGGGCTGGAGGAGATCGACGCCGAAAACGGTTTCTTCCGGCTTTCCCCGGTTGATCCGGGAGACAACCCATTGGGCCGTGAACCCGTCCGTTCTGATTTCCCGGTTCGTCGGAAGGAAGTCTCCCGTGAAGGACGGGTCCGGGCAGTCGGACTTCATATCAACCTCGGTTACATTGCCGAAAGGCTTGAACATCAGTGATTCGGACCCTTTTACCTGAAATGTGAGTTCAAATGGAATCCGGGTCTTTCCGTCCTGGAGTTCACTGGGGATGGAGAGGGCTTCCAGCATTTCTTTCTCGGCACTTTCCGAGAAGGATCCCTCCAGTGCACCGAGTTTAAACCTGGCATCCCCGACGATGCCGCGGAGGTCTTTGACGCCCATGGCGAGAACGGTCTCTCCATCGAGGTCCGCGACGTCGGCGGGAATGATGAAATCTCCCGTGACGCGGACGTCGGAGTTGTAGACCATGATGTCATAGATGGACCGGTGCAGCAGCTGGGTTTTCGCGTCGATGTCCATCGAGAGGGTTTCCGGATAGATGGACCGGGTCTTCAGGACGGTCTTTTTCTTGCCGGAATCGTCGGATTCGAGGGTCTCAAAGGAGATATCGAGGCGCGGGCCCGAAAGGGTCTGGGCGCGTCCCCAGCTGGCGGATACTTCACGGGAGCTCTCGTCGGCGCTGTCCTGCCGCTCCCGGACGAGTACCTTGACCATCTCGAGCGGAATCAGCAGCAGGAGGGTCAGGACGCCGATGAGGACGATTTTCCAGGTAAAGGAATTCTTGATTTTCATCCAAGTATGGGTTTAAGAGCCGAGGATGAGGACGAAGCCTCCGCCCGGGGCGAGATGGACCTTCGTGCGGCCACCCGAAACGGTGACGGCTTCTTTCCGGTAGTCTTTTGCCGCGCTCCGGGCGTTCACTCCGTCACGGTAGAGGGTTCCGGAGGCATTTCCGATGCCGAGCGGGGAGAGGTCGATGTCCATGTCCATCGCATCCCAGCCGTTCATCCCGGCGATGTACCAGCGGTTCCCGCTCCGGCGGGCCATCAGGACGAATTCCCCGATTCTGCCGTCCAGGGCGACGGTTTCGTCCCAGACTGTCGGGACGGAGGCGATGAAGGCGGTGCATTCGGGTTCTGCGAGATAGCTGGTAGGGGAATCGCAGAGCATTGTGAACGGGGCGTCGAAGACGATGTATTCGGCCAGCTGGCGGCAACGGGTTCCCTGGCTCATCGGTTCGCTGTAGACGGGGCGGTAGTTGCCGCGGGTGGCGTTCCGCATGGCCCCCTGGGTGTAGTCGCATGGACCGGCGACGAGGCGGGTGAACGGGATCGTGACGTCATAGGTGACCTGGTCGACATCGGGGCCGCTCCATTTCATCTGTTCGAGGCCATGGACCCCTTCGAAGTTCAGGACATTGGGATAGGTCCGGGAGAGTCCCGTGGGCTTGAAGGCGCCGTGGAAGTCGACGAACTGGTGGTACTTGGCGGCCGTTTCGGCAGTCCTGCGGTAGAAGTCGACGACTTTCTGGTCGTCCCGGTCCATGAAGTCGACCTTCCACCCAGCGATTCCCATCTGGGAATAATGGCGGCAGACGGCGTCCATATCCTTTTCGAAGGCGGCGTATCCGGCCCAGAGGACGAGACGGACCCCCTTCGAAGCGGCATAGCGGGCAAGCTCCGGGAGATCGATTTCAGGAACGATCTGCATCAGGTCGGCCTTTTTGTTGACGGCCCATCCCTCGTCGAGGATCACGTATTCCACACCGCTTTTGGCGGCGAAATCGATGTAATACTTATAGGTCTCGGTATTGATGCCGGCCTGGAAGTCTACGCCGGAGAGGTTCCAGGCGTTCCACCAGTCCCAGGCGACCTTGCCGGGGCGGACCCAGGAATAATCCCCTTCGGAAGGACGGGCGAGGCGGTAGACCATGTCGTTCTGGGCGAGCTCCCGGTCATTTCCTGCGAGAATGAGGACCCGCCAGGGAAGGGCTTCCGGGGCCGTTCCGCGGTAGATGTAATCTTCCCGGGTCTCGACGAGCCACTGGAGGTTGTTGTGGCCTCCCTGACGCTCCTTCTTCGGATACCGGGCGAAAACGCCGTGGATATTCCTGCTGCCTTCAGCCCCTTCGAGGTACATGCCGGGATAGTTCAGCAGGTCGGCTTCTGTAATGCAGACTTTTCCGCCTCCCGGAGTCGTCAGCGTGACGGGCAGGAAGGCGATCCTGTCCTTTTCCCAGGCGGATACTTTCTGGACAGCATAGGTGTTTTCGAAGGAGTTGAAGAACTGATTCTCATAGCTTTTCTGTTTCCGTACGTACGGGATCCAGGCCGTCGGATCTTCCGGGAAGCAGAACTCCGCGGTTTCGTTGCAGACCGTTACGGGCGAGAAGGTCTCGAAACGGTAGGCTGCTCCGTCGTCATAGGCGCGGAAGATCACCTGGAACTTCTTGTTGGAAAGACGGAGTTCGTTACAGGCGTTCTGCACCGAGGCGCGCTTGTATAGGGGCGTGGAGAAGGTCTCGCTGACCGATACGGTCTTCGCCTTGAACTTTCCCTCGCCGCCATAGACGCTTCCGTCGGAGAGGCGGAGGGAGAGCCTGGAAGGGGAGAGGACGGCCACCCCGTCCCTGGAAACGGTCCAGGTCAGATCGGCACCTCCCGTCGTGACGGTCAAGACGGTTTTCCCATCAGGAGAGGCAAGGGTATAGTCTTTGGCAGCTGCGGAAAAGGCCGTGAGCAGCAGGACGGCAAGGAAAATGGTTCTTTTCATAGCGAATGGATTATCAATACGCAAATATAAGGAATTAAATCAGGGAATAATATACCTGTTCAAACCTTTCGCCTAAAGGTCCCGCCAATGGACCCATAGGAGCATCCAGCTCCGCTTTGGATTGGCTCCGCCGGGGGTTATTCTTCGTACAGAAGGTATTTCTTCCGGAGGACCTTGAAGGCGTCGACTTCGTCTTTCCAGCCATCTTTGATCCGGGCGGAAAGGGCGGCGGGGGATTCCTCTTCTCCCGCGTTTTCAATCATTTCGCGGACTCTCCGGGTTCCCGTCAACAGTTCGAAATGGTCTCCAAGGTCATCGATTCCGAAGAAGGCGTCCCCGATGCCGAGATTCCGGTAGGAATCGATGACGGGGACGAAGTCGATCCCGCGGGAAAGAAGCGTATCCAGAGGGATCGGCCGCAGATCCTTTCCGTGGCATTCCCGTCCCATGAACCGCGGCCGGCTGGCCCCGGGAATGCTTTCCGGGGTGAAATGGAAGGGCTGTCCGGTCATGTCGGGATGGCCGTAGACCTCGAAGGGGAACTGGGTCCCGCGACCTTCTGAGACGATGGTCCCGGCGAAGAAACACGTCGTGCTGTAAAGATAGACGCTCCGCATCGTCTTCAGGTTGGGAGAAGGGGGGAGGATCAGGCTGTAAAGGGTCTTGTGAGAGTATCCGAGACAGGGGATGACGGTCAGGCTGCACTTGAGTCCGTCCCTGAGCCAGCCTTCACCGTTCATCATCAGGGCGAGTTCGCCGAGGGTCATTCCATGGACCGTGGGGACCGGGATGGACCCGATGCTGGAGTAATAGCGCTCTTCCAGGATGTCCCCTTCGACATAGAAGCCGTTGGGATTCGGCCGGTCCAGGACAACGACTTCTTTTCCGTTCTCTGCACAGATGGCCATGGCATCCTGCAGGGTGATATAATAGGTATAATACCTCAGGCCCACGTCCTGCAAATCTGCGACGAGGATGTCGAAGGAGTCGAGGACTTCCCGGGAGATCTCCATCTTTCCGCCCTTGTAGAGCGAGATGACGGGGACGCCGGTCTTGGCGTCACGGTCGTCTCCGACGAGTTCTCCGGGATCCGCCAGACCGCGGAAACCGTGCTCGGGGGAGAATACGGCGGCGACGTCGACGCCTTTTTCAAGCAGTACATCCAGCAGATGGGGGCCCAGCCGGTCGCTGCCGAAGGGAAGGAATGGCTCGTCGACGGTTTCTGCATTGATTTCCCTGCGGCAGGGCTTTCCGTCCACGACATCTCCGACGATGCCGCTCTGGTTGCTGAGGATAGCGACGCGTTTCCCCTTGAAGAGGGGGAGATATTCTTCCATGCGCTCGTCTCCGAGCACCACGTCTTTGCGGGTTTCCCGGCAGGATGGCGAAAGGATCAGCGCCAGGGTCAGAAGGATCAGGTACTTTCTCATGGCAGGATAACGTCTACGAAGACAGGAACATGGTCGGACGCGATTTTCACGTCGCCGCTTTTGAATCCCGTGCATACGGAGGACTTGACGACGGTGTAGTCCCGGATGTTGTTAAGGATCAGTACATAGTCGATGCAGCGGTCCGGATTGGAGGACGGGAAGGTCGGATTCTTGACGCTGATGACCGTCCAGTACTTGTTCAGTTCAGCCATCGTGGCGGCGTCCGGCCGGGAGTTCATGTCCCCGGCGAGGAAGACAGGTTTGCCGCCCGCCCAGTAATCTTTCCTCACATATTCATTGATCAGCTGCGCCTGTGTCAGCGAAACCGATCCCGACGTGTTGAGGTGGGTGGACATGAACACGAAATCCTCCGTTTCGACGGCGAGGACGCCCATATGCCGTACGCCCGGGGTCTTCGGGATATCGTAGCTCCGGGTGCCGGTAATCTTCCGGGTCGTTTCGATGCCGATCCCGTAGCCACCGCCCTGGTACGTGTACATGGACTGGAAGACGAAGTTCCAGCCGTTCCCGAGGCATTTGTTAAGCTCTTCCAGCTGATAGATGTTGTGCCTCCGGTTGCAGCTGTCGAGTTCGTTGAGGCCGACGATGTCGGGCTGGGCCTCTTTGAGGAGGTCGGCCACCAGGGGAATGCTGTTGTCGATATATTTGCCGAAAACGCCGACATTGTAGGTCATGAGGCGGATCGCCTTGGGAGCCTTCGAGTAGTCGGGAATGACGGTTGCGGCCTCTTCCCGAGGCTCTTCCGCCGGCTTGGGGGTCTTTTTGCAGGAGGTGCATCCCAGGGTCGACAGGGATGCCGCGACCAGGCAGATCAGCAGGTAGGATCGTTTCATGTTCAAATAAAGAAAAAGACAGGAGCGGAGGATCCGCTCCTGTCATCATTAATCGATTGAAGACTAGTTGCCGTCGTTGGAAGCGTTGTTCTCCCAACCCGGATTCTGGGTGATGTTCGGGTTACGGACCATCACCATGGCAGGGATCGGATAGAGATACTGCTTCTTGCCGAAGACGCGGACATTGTCCTCCTGGGAATCCCAGGACAGATTGTAACCGCCACCCGCAACGGCATGGGCCTGGAGGTTGGAGGAAGTCAGGTCGGTCGTGATGAGACGGGTCATGACCTTGCTTCTGTCGCTCTCGGGAACGAGGGCGAGGGCGGCGTCACGCTTGGCGTTCGTCGTGAAGTAGATGACATCGGCGATGCCGTCATTGTCCATGTCGAGCGGAGCGTCGATATCGGAAATGTACATACCGGTCCAGGACATGGTCATGGCCTTGCCGCAAGCCCAGCGGCGGATATCGTCGAAGCGGAAGCCTTCGAGGCAGAGCTCGACGCCCCTTTCACGACGGACTTCGAGGATGACCGGATCGTTCACATTCGGGAAATAGGTGTTCTTCAGGTACGTGTCGACCTTGGTCGGCTTGGTCGTCAGGCCACCGGTGATGCAGCCGCGGGCGCGGAGGGCGCCGACGGTCTGGGCCCAGTCGGCATCCGTCAGGGTACCGAGTTCAGCCTTGGCTTCCGCATAGTTGAGGAGGACCTCAGCATAACGGAAGAGGGACAGGGCATTGGTGTTCAGGGTCTTCTCGTCACCGACAGTCGAATCGACGCAGAGCTTGATCGGCTGGTAGCCGAGGCGTGCGTATTTGTCGAATGCCGGGAGGGCCTTCTTGCCTTCACGCATGTACCCGGGGGTACGGATGATCTGGGCGAGACGGGCGTCACGGTTCTGGCACTCGTCGTAGAACATCTCTTTCTCCCAGCCTTCACGGTCGGTATACGGGGTACCGTCGGCATTCAGGAAGGTGCAGATGAACGGCCGGATGAAATTGGAGCAGCTTCCGTAGGTCTGGGAAGTCCAGATCCAGTTCGCGTAGTGCGTCACGGAAAGGCTTTCGCTGAAGATCATCGCCATCATGACTTCATCCGTCTGCGGAGCGGTGTTGATGAAAAGGTCACGGTATGCCAGCTTCGGAGACTGGGTGTTCTGGTGGAGCTTGTAACCGGAATTGTCCATCACGTACTTCGCCGCGGTCGCCGCACGGGTCAGCCAGGTCTGAGGAGAGGTCGGGAGGCTGAGGTTGTGGTACTTGCGGAACGTACCTTCGAAGAGGGCGATACGGGAGGCGAATGCATAAGCGACCCACTTGGTCACCTGCGAGCAGGTACCGTCCTTCGCGAGGGTGAGATTCTGCTGGGCGAACTCAAGGTCCTTCCAGACATTCTCCATGACAAGTTCACGGGAATCCCTCGGAGCCATGAGCTCTTCGGTATCTTCGACATCGAGCGCACGTTCGAGCCATGGAACGTCGCCGAACTGACGGACCTTGTCATAATAGAAGTATGCCCTCCAGAAACGGGCCAGGGCGAGATAATTGTTCTTGACTTTCTCCTCGACCGGGGACTCCTCGCAGTTCTGGATGAACCAGTTGATGTTACGGAGCGTGGTCCAGGACCAGCCGCCGGCGTTCTCGGAGTTGTACGCGCCCTTGCGGAGGAAGGCATTGAATGACGTCGCATCCAGGAAATCGACGCGTGTTCCTTCGACATAGGCCATGTCGTTTCCGGACGGGAGCGCATTGTAGAAGGACCAGGAATAGGTCTGGAGTCCGGATTCCGAACTGAAGATCGCTTCCTTGCCAAGCTTGGAGATGGGTTCCTCATTGAGGTCACAGGCCGTCAGAAGAAGGCCGACACCAAAAAGAAGATATACTAACTTTTTCATATGCATCTTGATTTAGAAGGTAAGGGACACACCGAAAGCTACAGAGCGGAGAAGCGGATAGGAGTTACCGTCGCCGTAGTTGGAACTGCTGAGGTCGGCATCCGTACCGCGGCTGGCGGTATAGACGTCCTGGTGACGGTGGGTAAGGCGGTAGAGCGGAGACCAGCTCCAGAGATTCTCGCCGGAGAGATAGACCTTGAGGTCGCTCAGGCCCATCTTGGAGACGATCGTCTGAGGCAGGGTGTAGCCCAGCTGCATGCTCTTGAGGCGGATGTAGGCGACATTCTGGACATAGCGGCTGTTAGGATATTTGCTTCGGCCGACCGTTCCGTTGTAGGTACAGTAACGGGGCAGGTAGGCGTCGGTGTTTTCTGGCGTCCAGTAGTTGCCGAGGTGCCATTTCGGGATGTTGTTGTAAGGACGGTTGTACTGGCCCCAGAAGGTGGATTCGGAGCTAGGATACCAGTCCTGCTTGCCGACGCCCTGGAAGAAGGCGTTCAAGAAGATGCCCTTCCAGTCGCCGCCGATCGTGAAGCTGTACATGAAGCGGGGAGCCTTGTTACCGATGATGACCTTGTCACCGTGGTCGTCGAGCGTGTTCTTGCCGTAGTCGACCTTGCCGTTGCCGTTGAGGTCGAGGTAGCGGACGTCACCCACCCTCCACTTGTCGGTGGAAGCGGTTACGAGCGTATTGACATATCCCTGGAGTTCAGCTTCGCTCTGGAAGAGACCGTCGGATTCGAAGCCCCAGAGTTCACCGATCGTCTGGCCGACATAGTAGTCGGAGAGAAGCTTGTCGGCATTGTTGTACTTGTCGATCACGGAGGTGTAGTCATGCATCGTCGCACGGACCTGATAGCGGAACGGGCTTCCGCCGAGGTCGAACTGATCCTTCCATTCGAGGGAGATTTCCCAGCCGCGGGTCGTCATGTCCGCGTAGTTACCCTTCGGGGAAGAAGCACCGAAGACGTCCGGCAGGGTCATACCCACGGTATACATGTCGGTGGTCTTGCGGACATAATAGTCGCCGCTGAAGGTGAACCTTCCGTTGAGGAGCTGGAAGTCGAGACCCACGTCTGCCGTGGTGGCGGTTTCCCAGGTCAGTCCGTTCGGGATGACGGCCGGTACGCTGACGTACTTGTTCTGCTGGCCGTTCAGGATCAGGCTGGAATTGGACGGGGAGAGAAGCTCGAGGTAGCTGTACGGAGCGACGTTACCGTTTCCGAGCGAACCGTAGGAGGCGCGGATCTTCACGTTGCTGACATACTTCGGATCGACATGCCAGAAAGGCTCTTCGGAAATTCTCCAACCGGCGGAGACAGAGGGGAAGAACGCCCACTGCTGGCTCGGCGGGAATTTGGAGGAACCGTCATAGCGGCCGTTGAACTCGAGGAGATAGCGGTCCTTGAAGGAGTAGTTGACCCTGTAGAAGAGACCGGCGATCCGCCAGCGGTTCGCATCGCCGCCGGTGGTGATATCGTCACCGAGGGAGAGGTTGATGTTCTCACCGGTGCTGACGATCAGACCGTTGCGGGAAAGCGTGAGGGCGTCGTATTTCTGGGTCTCGTAGTTCCAACCGGCCATCAGCTTGATGGTATGGGCATTGGCGAACGTCTGCTCGAAGTCTGCGTAGACGTTGGTCGCGGTATAGAGCCTTGTCGCTTCCCAGTTGGTGATGAAGTTGTTCGTCGCACCGTTGAGGGACGAACTGGTCGGACCGGTATAATAGACGATCGGCATTCTCTTATAGAGGTAGCCTTCATCGCCGTAGCGGAAAGTGAAATCCGCATTGAGATGCAGCTTGTTGTCGAGGAAGGTCGCACGGGCCGCCGTGGTGTTCTTGAGGAGGCGGTCGTCGTTGTCCCTGTAGTTGAGGCCCTGCTCGAAGGCACCGATATTATAGGAGGCGCAGTAGGTCGCGGTTCCGTCCGGGTTGAAAACCGGCATGGTCGGCCATCCGGTAACCTCGATGTAACGGTTGATCATGATGGAACCGGAGTTGACGTACGGCTGGTGATAGAAGGACTGGTTGAACTCGAAGTTGTTGCTGACCTTCAGCCACCGGTTGACCTGCAGGGATCCCTTCGCGCGGATGTTGTAGGACTTGTAGATATCCGGGTTGTAGTTGTACAGACCGTCGAATTTGTAGAAACGGCCGGAGATGTAGAAGTCGGCCTTGTCGGTACCGCCCTGGATGGTGATGTTGTGGTCCTGGGCGAAACTGCGGTCCTTGTACATGATGTCATAGTAGTCGTCGTTTCCGTAGTAGACGTATCTTCCGTCGACGACCTCGTAGTTCTGGGTGTTGCCTGCGGCCTTGCGCTCACGGAAGGTGTCGAGCCAGGCGTCGGAGAAGGGCTGCTGGGCATTGATGGATCCCGGAACCGTGAACAGACGGTTATAGTAGCTGTCGCGGAACATCTCGGCCCAGGTGACACCGTCGGTGACGTTGTCCGGGGTCTCGGTCGGGGCACGGAGCGAAAGGTTGGTCGTATAGTTGACACGCATGCGTCCCTTTTCAGGATTCTTGGTCGTGATGAGGACCACACCGAAGGTACCGCGGGCTCCGTAGATGGCGGCGGAGGCGGCGTCCTTCAGGACGGAGACGGACTCGATGTCATTCGGGTTCAGCAGGGAAGGGTCGCCTTCGACACCGTCGATCAGCACGAGGGCGCTACCGCCCTGACCGATGGAGGTCGTACCACGGACGTTGAAGCTCGCGGAACGGCTCGGCTTACCGTCGGTGAGGTTGATGTTCAGGTTCGGCACCGCACCTTCGAGGGCCTGGGCGAGATTGGAGACGGAACGGTTCTCGAAGACTTCCTCTCCGACCTGCTCCACGGCTCCGGTCAGGTTGACCTTCTTCTGGGTACCGTAACCGACCACCACGGTTCCTTCCAGCATCTCCACGTCTTCGGACAGCGTGACGTTGATCACTTTCCGTCCGTCAAGCGGGATGACCTGGGTGTTGAAACCGATGCTGGAGAAGACTAGGTTGGCACCTTCCTTCACGGTAAGGGAGTACCGGCCTGCATTGTCGGTAATCGTACCGTTCATGGTACCTTCTTCCTGGACTCCCACTCCGATCATCGGATTGTTGCCGGAGTCCACAACGGTACCTGATACGCTCACCCTGTTCTGTGAGAACGCGAGCGGCGCTGCAATCAGGACCGTCAGGCAGACAGCCAGAATCCGCCTGAAAGCGGAAAGCCTGCCTCTGTCATGGGTTTTGATCATAATGTAAATTGTTAGTTAACAAGCTCCTTTATTAATGTTACCACTAAAAACAGGAGCCATAAACATTAATAGTGGTTTACG
>JAEEGL013989894.1_pt1 | contig 13587 bp, 7 predicted proteins | sample 9134231 | NCBI WGS metagenome assembly JAEEGL01 (sample SAMN16246548, study PRJNA631951) | gut metagenome | biome: gut microbiome; feature: rumen; material: fiber-attached | host: Bos | place: Iran: Karaj | collected 2018-10
AATATTATTTAAAACTTATTTTTTCTTTTTGATATTTTAAAAAAATGGAAGAAAATAAAACAAGTAACTTCCAAAAATTAATGAGTGAAGTTCTATTATCTTTACATTCTAAAGAAGGAAAAGAAATAAATTATATTTCTAAATTAAAAAGAGAAGTGTTTTTTAAAAATATTAATAATAAAAGTTTATCAAAAGAAACTCCTTCTTTTATTAATAACATAAAAAATAAAATAGAAAAAAATGATAAAGATCTTTATAATAGAATGGTAGATGTATATTCAAATACATTAAGACAAAAAGATTTTGTATTTCATAAAGAAACTAAATCAGAGTTATCAAATTTTTTAAATAACGTTAAATATTTTTTTCCAAATAAAGAACAAAAATCATTTAGTCCTGAAGAAAATATAAGTAACAAAAATATATTTCCAATAACTAGAAATTCTTTAATTGTTACAAATAGAGATGAAAATATATCAAAAATTCATTTTAAAATTAATAATTTTAAAGAAACTTTTTCAATAGAAAATAATAAATTTCCAAATAAAACAATGAATAGATATAATTCAATGAAAGAAAAAAATTTTAGATTAAATGAGTATAATCCAAAAGTTTCAATTTTTAAGAAAAATTTAAATAAATTACTTTTAAAGAATTTCGGTGAATATGTACCTAAAAAATCAATTTCAAAAAGACATAATTTTTTTAATTTTATTATTAATAAAAAATACAGAAAAGAAAATAATTTTTCTGATAAAAATGCTATATTAACAAATAAAAAAATAGAAAAATTAAAGGAAGATCTTTCGTTATTAGAAAATCAAAAAGATTCACAAAATAAAAAAAAAGATTTATATAAAAAAAGTTTTAATAAATCTAGAGATTCATTTTTCGAATTAACTATGGATCATACAATTAATAAATCTGAATTTAATGATAAAGTTACTTCTTTTAAAAAACGAATGGATTTAAGTAGTTTTATTTAATTAATAAATAATATCTTTTATTTTATTTGTTTTTTTTAGTATAATAGAAATAATAATTTTTTTTAAGAAGAAATAATAAATAGTTAATTTAATTATATAATAAATTAAAAAATATTAATAATATAAAAAATATCTTTTAAGACTGAATTTGAGTTTTAAACATTGGGTCTTTTATTATTATTTTTTTTCTTTTATATATTTGTTTTAAATGTTCATTTATAATTTCAATATTCTTTTTTAATGGGAAAAATGAATTATAAAAAATTGCTTCTTTTTTCTTTTTATGATTTAAATTATTAGGTTCAAAAGAATTAAGATTTAAATCATTGTTTTGTTTTTCCAAAAATATTTTTTCATCATTAAAAGTATATTCAATTTTTTTTCCTTTTCTAGAAGTTATATTTGAATCATCATCCATATATTTTAATCTAATGTTTCCTTTTAAATTACTATAAAAATCTATATTTGATGAAAATGGAATTTCTATTTTAGGTAAAGGGAATTTTAATTTAGTTTTTCTACTTGGAGTTAAACTTTTTATTTTTTTTCTATTATTAAATATTGTAAGATAAGGTTCAACATCAATATTAGTTTCTTCTTTTTCAATTTTTCTAAAAGGAATATTAAATTTATTATTAATAATAGGAAATTTATTATGTTCATATAATAAATTAGTAGTATATACATCTTTTTGAAGTAAAAAACCGCTTAAAAGTTTCTTCTCTTTTTTCCAATTCATAAATAAAATTTTTAATAAAAATATTTTAATTTCATTAAAATTTATATAATGATATTTTAACTATATAAATTGTTAAATTAATATATCAAATATTCAATAATTCAATTTGTTTTTTTTCTTTATTAAGAAAAATTACAATAATAGTAATATCATCAATATATTCTCCAAGTACTTTAAATTTTTCACTAGCTAAAATAGCTAATTTTTCAACAGCAATTTTAACATTATTTTCAATATAATATTTATTTACAATATTTCTAGCTTCTTCATTAGAAACAACTTCCCATAAACCATCAGAAGCTAAAATAATAAATTTATCATCTTCATTAATAGTAATATCTAATATTTCTGGTTCATGAATAACTCCAACTTTCTTAGCAACAAAATCTCCTAATGATCTACTCATAGCTAAACCAGGATAATCTTTTCCTTTAACATAAACTCTAAAGGGAATATTAATTTCTATTATTTTTTTATCAATATTATGATTATTATTATTTATATTATCTACATATTCTTCAATTTTAGAATCTTTTATCCTTTTAATATCACCTCCACATTTTAATATTCTTTCTTTTTCATAATAATTATTTGGTTTATGATCATTTGATAAAGGAAAAACTTCATTAGATTTTTTAATTAATATTGCTCTACTATCACCTACATTTGAACATAATAAATGATTTCCAATAATAAAAACTGAACATGAAGTTGTTCCACTAAATTCTTTATCATAATCAGTATTTTTTATTTTTTCATCTATTTTTTTATATATTTCTTTTATAACTTTATAATTCATATATATTAATCTATTATATAAATTTTCTGTATTTATATATTTATTTAGAGATGTTGTTTTAAAATTTGAATTATTTTTAACATTTTCTAAACGAGGTATATAATATAATTCACTATGATTTGAGAAATAATCTATAAATTCTTCTTTTACTAAATTACTTATATAATGACCGTTTTGACCATGTCCATCAAAAATTGAATATATATTATAATTTTTTATATTAAATATATCTTCTGATATTAAATAATTATCTTGATTTATTTCCTTTGTTCCTTTTTGACTAATTGAATAAATGTTATGTATGATTTTATTTTTTGTTTTTATTGGAGATAAATTATTTTTTCTATTATGAAGCGAATAATTTATTGTATTTTGTTTTTTTATTGATTTAATAATTTTTTCTTTTTTTTCTTCTTCATTAACAGTATAAAGATTTTCTTCCTCTTTTTCTAATACATTTAAATTTATATTAAATTCATTGTTATTGTCACTATTTATTTTAGGTAAATTTTGAACACTTATAATCTTTTTCTCCTTTAAAAACAAATGTTTTGGTCTTTTAATTTCAGGTGATTTTTTTTGAAAAGACAAAATTGGTTTTTCTTTAATTTCATCTAAATTTTTTCCTGCATCAGCTAATTTGTTTTATATATTTTAATAATAATACATGTATATTTTTGATTTCCATTTTTAGCTTTTTTTAAATCAATTATTCCCTTTGCACTTTTTCTCACCACAATTCTATAATTTTGAGTGAATATTTATTTTACTTTGAATCATGTTCTTCTTCTGTTGTAGTACTTTTATTAGATTTTTGCATTTAAAATAAATATTATATATTTAAAGTATTTATTTTAATCTTGAAACATAAAACTTAATTAAAAAGATAAAAATATATATGTTACTTAAAAATCAATAAAAATAAATAATAATTTATATCCAAATATAATTAAAAGATGATCCTTATTTGAAAGATAAAACTGATTATGAAGTAAAAATTTATAAATATTGCAAAGAATATTGTCGTTAAAAAAATCATAATGGAAATTAATAATAACAATGTTTTTAAATCAATAAAGAAAAAAAATAATGATAATGAATTTGATAATCAACAGAAAATGAACAAAAAAATATAATAAATTAATATCATTAGATTATACTCATCAAACATATAATATTAAATGTTTAATTGATAAATTAGAAGTCTTAAATTATATAGAAAATATATGTGAAAATCTTCATAAATAAGTAAAGAGATATCAAAAACTCCTTATAATATTATTTCTATATTATTTTAGATAAACATATTTAATCAATTAGAATTAAGACCAAAAATATTTAAAGAAAAGAAAAAATATTAAAACCGAAAAAGAAATAGAATAATTAACTTCAACTATTTCATAAAATTTCCTATATAAAATGTAAAACAAATGATGAAAGAGGATATAAAATTTAAGAAATAATTATTTATAATATAAATATAATACAAACAAGAATTTACAAAAAAATATAATTAGATTACCTTATTATAAAAGTGATAATAAACTGAATTTTCATAATTACATAAAAGAAAAAAAATTAAGTATTTTACCAATATTAATGAAGATAAAAATTAGATGAACAATTATATAAAATAATAATAATAGAATTTCTAATAACAGTACTGGTAATATTAATGAGAGAAATGTTAAAAACAATACTTTAATTAAACTTGATAGATATGTATTGATAATTATCTTTTAAATATAAAAAAAGAAAAATGGTTTGAAGATATTTTCCTGATAATAATATTAAAAATATTAAAATTATATGACAATAAACAAATTTTAGAATTAATAAGGTTAAATCCTTTACTATATTCTAATCAATTTTAATTAATAATAAAAGTTAATTTGAGTAATGTCAAATTTTATTGTGAATTTTATATAATCCAACTAATTATTTTATTAATTTCTTTAAACTGATAAATTTCTTTTTCCCAATTTGCTTTCCTTTTTTGAAATAAATGATTTCAGAAAAATTAATATAATATAACTTTTATTCGCTTCTGAAATCATTATTTACAAAATATAAAATTTTATATAATTTCTTGCAATTCATACTAAGATTACTTTTAATGATATATTTTTTAATTAATAAATTTTCTTAAATAAAACAAAATTTTCTTGATTCAAAATTGAAAATAAAAATAATAAAAAGCTCTAAAAAAATTAAACAAATAAATAAAAATTATTTTATTTATTTTGAACATAACTACTTCTAGTTAATCTTCTGTTTGAAAGTTTATAAAGACATTCTGGACATCTCCAAATTTCAGGTTCTTTTTTTAATTGAGCACAAGATAAATGAGCAACATTAGGACAATCTTCACAACAAATTAAATCCCCATATTCATTACAATATAAACATTTATCATTCCAATCTATCATTTTTTTTCTTTTTTTTCTAATATCATTATCTTCTTCTTTTTTTTCAATTTTATTTTGATTCATATCGATTAATAATTCTTCATTTCTTTTTTTATAAAAATCTCTTCTTTTATTTAAATCATTTAATATTACTTCAAAAATATCAATTGAGAAATGTAACATAGGAAAATTTTTCACTTCATCTAAATATTGTAAATATATAGTTTCTAAAGAATAACTTTCAAATTCTTTTGACCATAGTTTAGCTTTATTTCCTAATTCTAAATTTTTATTTATTTTCATATGATCTAAATGACCATTAATATCAATTGGTGAATCTTCATTTTGAATATTTTCATCATCTATTATTTTTTTATTTGATACTTTTATTAAATTATTATTTATTTTATAAGGTGATTTTACTCTTTCATTAAACATTTTTAATAAATTTACATATTCATTAATATTATTTATACATGATATCCAAGTTTTTATATTATCTCTTATTTCAAAACTTTCCCATTCTTTATTATCATTTGAAAGATAATTTGTTATATTTTTTTCTAAATCATATAATCTATCATAAATTAAATCATATTGATTTATATTATTTGTTATTAATTCATTTTTGTTGTTTTCTACATTTCTTAATGGATTTGAATAATTTATATAATTTAATACTTTCTTTTGAAAATTTTCTTCCATTCCCATTGGTATTATTATATTAGTTAATTCATTATTAGTATGCTTACTATTTTTTTTAGGTAAAAATCTCTTTATTTTATTTTTTAAATTACTTTCTTTAATGCCTTTATCAGATAAAGTATCAATTAAATTTTTAATTTCATTTTCAGAATCAATTTCTCTCCATTCATATTTAATTTTACCATTATTATTAAAAATTTTAATATATATTTTACCATTCATCCAAGGAAAAAAATAATATTTATATTTTCTACCATCACTTCCTAATAATTTCTTTCCAATTGTTGGAATATTATGAATATCATTTTTAATATTTTCTATTTTATTAATTAACTCATCTCTTTTATTTTCTATTGAATTTATTTCTTTAATAACACTTTTAAATTCATCTCTTTCTTTTTCAATTCTTTTTCTTAATTTTGCTAATTCATGTCTTGACATATTTTGATTATCTTCACTTAAAGTTAATAATTTCTTATTTAATTGTTCTATTTTAATTTGAGGTTGAGTGTATTGTTCTTGTCTTTCTAATTCTCTTTTTTTTTGCTCTGTATCTTTTAAATCTTCTTCTAATTCTTTTTTTTTCTTTTTTATTTTATCTCTTTTCTCTTGTTCTTCTTTTATTGTATTTCTTATAAATTTTGTTTCATAACAATTATATATTAAACCTTTTAATATTAAAATTTTTTCATCATATGAAAATGAAGTGTTGTAATCTATGATTGATGTTAATTGTGATAATTTTTTTATTATTCCTTCTAAATTATCATCTATAAATTTATTTAAGGTTATTGAAGAAAAAATAAGTCTTATCAATTCAATCCATGTTTGATAAATAAATCCATATAACTTTTTATTATCAGATGAAAAATAATCAGAATTTATTTTAACTAATAATAATTCAATATCTGAATTATTATATATTTCTAAAAGTGGAATAGTGGATAATTCATTGATTAAAATAAATAAAAGAGAAATATGAATTGAACTTAATAAAGTGATTTCACTTTCTTTATAATTTATACTTTGAGATAAAGCAGAATATAAATCTTCAATTGAAAATTCACTTAAATATATTTTATGTGAAAAGGTGGAAATAAAATCATAAATTTGGATTAAATCTGAAAAATTATTATTATCAATAAATGTAATCTTATGTCCTTTAGGTTTATTATAATATTTATCTTCTAAATTATAAATATCAGGAAACATATATAATTCATTGTCTTCAATAGGATATTTTAAAGAATGTCGAGAAGATTTTTTCTGAAGAACATTTTCCCAATAATTTCTAATTAAATCACCATATATTTTTAAATTTTTTTTGTCTTTAGAAATTAATTCATTTAAAGAATTAACACTATTAATTTTTAGAATATTTTCATTTTCTTTATTATCATTATTAAATTCATCATCAATTAAATCAGAATTAGATATTTTTGAAATAATCTTATTCATACATTTATTATTTCTATATATTTGATTTAAATCATTAATATTTTTTTCATTAACTTCTAAAATTGTATTAGGAATAGGAAACAAAATTGGTAAACTTAAACTTTTACTTTGACTAACATTTTTTAAAGTATAAGTAAAATTTAAACAAATATTAGAATTATCTAAGCTAATTTTTTTATTATTTTCATAATTGATATTTCCTTTTAAAAATGAATCAATCAACAAATTTCCATCTTTATTAACTAAATTCAAATTTTTATTTTTCAGTGATTCAGCTTTTTTTTTCAATCTCCATAATCTTCTTTTTTCATTTTTTAAAAGTCTTTTTCTTTCTCTTTCTTTATCTTCAGGAGTAGAAATAATATTATTATTATTTTTTTCTAATTTTTTTTGCATTTTCGGAGCACAACGAGAACAATACCAATTTCCTTCAGGAATATCTTCTTCTTTTAATTTTAAACAACTTAAATGAAATGATCTTGGACAATTATCACATAAAAGTAAATCACCTCCATCTCTACAAATTGCACATAATTCTCTATTTTCTTTTTTATTTAAATTTGATCTTTTTGTCTTTTTGTTTAATATACTAATATTATTTCGCTCTTTATTTACAGTTGATGGTGATTTTGATTGACTATTTGTTTCATCATTTTGATCTTTTTGATTTGAGGCATTTTTAGAATTTAATGGTGATGATTCTCGACTTTTCTTCGTTGACATATATTTTTTTTATAAAAAATTTTAAATTAATTGTCTTTATATTTCCTCTGGAACTGGAAAATTAATTTTTTAAAAATAAATTAATTTAAAACTCAAAATAATTTATTTATTTTTTATTTAGATATATTATTAAGTATAAATGTAAAATAAGATTTTTTGTCAAATAACTTTTTTTTGGAGAAATTATAAATAAAATCAGAAAATATATTTTTGATATGAGTTTTTTAATTAAATAATTGATATTAATTCAAATTTTTAAGTATCAATTAAAAAAACTTTAAAATGAAAATAATATTAATATTTTAATAAAAAATTAAAATGTATCAAATAAAATAAAAAATATTAATTTATAATTATACATTGTATTATAATTATATCTTTTTAAAATTAGGTCATTTTTATGAAGTCAAGTTTATATTTTACTGTAAGAACATAAACTATGTTGATTCGTTGATTAACCTTATTAATATTTTTTTTTAAAGCTCCAAAAATTTTGATGTGGATTTTTTGAATTTTATAATTAATTTTTTGATAATAAGGAAAAATATAAAAATATAGTCACTTTTATTTATTATTGTTATTTGAATTTCATTACATTTTTGTTTATAAAATATTATCTGTAAATCTTTAGATAAATAATTAATTAATAAATATAAAATTTCCTTATTTTGAGGATAGTATTATAAAAGGAATTTTATTTAGATTAGAAATTTTTTGATAATATTTATCTATTATTTTTATTTAGTCTTTTCTTTTATGTATCAATTAAATTAAATCTGATTTTATTTTCCCTTCATTTCCATAAATTACTTCTCCTATTATTATAAATGTTTTGAATGAGTTGTCGAGCCCTTTCCCATTTATATATTTAATTTATAAATTTTTTATTATGAAAAAAATAAGAAGAAATAATGCATTAATGGAAACTACAAAAATAAAAGTATTAAATTTTATCCATTTCAAATTAGAAACTATATGTTTTAAGATTTTATATTTAATGTTATTTGAATTTAAATAAATCATTTTTTATTTGATTAATATTTAATAATAATTATGATAGTACATTCAATAAAAAAGGGAAATCAAATAAAATATAAATCATTGATATTTCAACAATTAAACATAAAATATATGATTCATAAATTAGAATAATGCAATAAAAAAAATATTCCAAAAATGAATAAGAAAAATCCGTATAAAAAATAATTAAACGAAATAATATTTTTTCATTTAAAAAAACATAAAAATATAAATTAAAAATCAATATTTCAAAAAAAAAAATATACTTTTTTTGAAAACTAAAAAAAATGGGAACCGAAAATAGTCATAGTAAAGATGAAGATAACAATTTAATAAACGATAAAACAGAAGATTTATCGATTCAATGGAATGAAATAAGTAGTTACAAAGGAATGAAGAGTGATACATCATCAACAAAAAATAACAAAAACCCAAAAAAAAAAAAAAAATTAAATGAATCATCATCATCAATGTCATCATCATCAGAAACAAAAACAAAAACAAAAGAAGAAACAACAGTATCAAAAAAAGATGAAAGAGTACCATTTAAATTCGAATGGAAAGAAGGAGGAAATAAAGTAACAATAACAGGAAGTTTTTTATCAAATTGGACTGTATTTATTGAAATGGTTAAAAATCCTGAAAATGGTTTTTTTGAATTTAATATAAATTTACCTAAAGAAATACATCAATTTAAATTTGTTGTTGATAATATTTGGAAATGCTCAAATAATTATCCTGTTTCAAATGATGGTCATGGTAATATTAATAATGTTATTGATTTAACTAATTTTATTCCTCCTGAAGAAGAAGATAAAAAAAAGAATAACGATAAGAATGATAATAAGAAAAGTGATAAAGAAAAAAAAAAAAGTAAAAGTAAAAATGATTATGATTGTTATGTTCCTAATAAAAATGAAATGAATATTGATGCTCCTTTTATTCCTCCTCATTATATTAATTTTTATGATATTGATTATAATACTAGACAAAATCTTATTGGGAAAAAAAAATATTTACATTTTGTTGAAAAAGATATTTTAAGTGAAAATAGCTGTTATAAAAATATTTTAAGTTGTCCTCATGTTAATTTAAATCATTGTTGTAATTGTTGTAAAGTAGGAAATGAAGATAAATATGTTAGAAGTTGTTCTTCACAAAGATATAAACATAAATTGCTGACAATTATATATTATAAGCCAAAAATGAATTGTGAAAATGATAGTTAGATTTTTTTTTATTTTTTTGTTTTTTTTTTTTTTTTGATTTTTATTTTTTTTAAACGTTATTTTTGGGTTTTTGAAAAAAGTAAAAATTATTTAAATGAAAATTTTTTTTTCATATCTTTAATTTTTTATTTTTTTTTTATTAGATTTTTATTGTTTAATATATTATATTATGTTATATTTATTGTTTATGATTTTCAAATATTAATAATGATTTATCTATTTTAATATAATAATTAATGTTTTACATATTTAATTTTTGGTTTATCAGAATTATCTTTTTTAATAGTTTTAGATTTATGACCAGCATCTTTAAATTGATTTGCTTGTTGTTGATTCATTTCTTCATTTTCATCATATTTTCCAATTGTTCCCACATAATCAAATAATTTTTTTCCTCCTATACAAAGGAAATATCCTGGATAAATAAAATATAAAAACCAAAACTTCCAATGAAAATTGATTAATATTTCAATTAAACAATTTAATCCTAAAATATCAACTAAATAACTTTCCCAATAACTTTCTCTGAATAAATTTATTAATTTATATAGAAAATAATTCATTCCATTTAAAAATATAAAACCAAATATTTGCTTTTTTGTGAACGTTTTATTGTAAGAATATTTTTGATATATATTCATTATTATATATATAAAAGTACTTATTCCTATCATTATTAAATAAATTCTGTTTGAAGATTCATTTTTTTTTCTATTTTTTTTTTCACTTCTATTTGCCATTTTAAAATAATTATAAAAGAAACTATTTAATATAAAACAATTTTTAATTTGAAATTAAAAATAATAATATAATTTAAAACAAAATAAAAGATTTAAATGAAAATGACCTAAATATGTTTTAAAGAATATAAGAAATATGAAAATCAAATATAAAATTTAATTTGAATATTTCAATACTATATTTAACCAAGTTGATATTCAAATGAAAGAAAAAGATATATTAATAAATATATTAAAAGAAAACTAAATTAATTAATGAAAATCAAATAAAAATAAGAATGAATATACTTCTATAACTTCTACAAAAGGAAAAACAAAATTAGAAAAAATTTTTTCTTGGAAATAAAAAATAATTTTTAAAAAGAATTTTCAAGACTAAATTAAAATAATTAAAAAAGAAAAATTTCAAATTTCAAAATATCTAAGAATAAATAGAAAGAAGAAATCCTAAATCTTAAATCAAAAAATATAAATAATATATAAAAATAAACTAAAATGTAAAAAAAGAAATTTTCCTCTAATCACCCTAATATTATTTAACTTTAAATTATAAACTTTACTAAGCAAAAAATAAAATAAATTATTATTAAAAAAAAAACAGAATAAAAAAATAAATTATCAATTCCAAAAATTTTAAATAAGTTATACAAAAAATAATTAAAATTAAAAATGTCAGATAAAGAAAATCAATCAGTAAATTTAGTAAACTGTGATTTTACTTCAAAAGGAAAGCGAGTGAATACTCCTCGTTCAATAGAAGCATGTAATTTAACAGGAGTGAACCCAGATGAACTTCATAAAATATCATTAGAAACATATATAAAAAGACATCCAGAATGTAAAAATTTACCAAAAGAATTAATACAAGAAAGATATGATAATTATGAAAAAGTAAGAAAAGAATTAATTGAAAATGCTTTAAAAATAAGAAATGAAATTGTAGCTAAAAATCCTGAAGATACTCATAAAAAAGATGATGAATTTATGAATAAAGAAGAAGTTGATAAAAAAGATGCTCCTAAATTAGAAGAAAATGAAGAAAAAAAAGAAGAAAATAATGAAGAAAATAAAGAAGAAAATAATGAAGAAAATAAAGAAGAAAATAATGAAGAAAAAAAAGAAGAAAATGAAGATGAAAATAAAGAAGAAAATAATGAAGAAAATAAAGAAGAAAATAAAGAAGAAAATAATGAAGATAATAATGAAAATGATGAAGAAAAACAAGAAGAAAATAAAAGTAAAATGAAAAAAGAAAATGTATCAACAGCAATTTTAAATGAAAGACAAAAATTAAAAGAATTAAAAAAACAACAGGAAGATAACTTAAGGAATTTAATAGAATATGAATTTGAAATAGATGAACAAAGAAAGAAAAATGCTAAAAAATTAGAAGAACAAAGAAAAAAAGATGAACAATTAAGAAAAGAAAGATTAAGACAAGAAGAACAAAGATTAAAAGATGAATTAAAAAGATTAGAAGAAAGAAAAGAAAAAAAAAGAAAAGAATTATTGGAAGAAGATAAAAAAAGAAAAGAAAAAGAAAAGGAAATAAAAAAACAAAAAGATAATGAAAGATTAAAAGAATTAGAAGCAAAAAAACAAAAAGAAGAAATGATGAAAGAAAGACAAAAACAAGAAAAAGAATTTAAAAAAAAAATAAATGAAATTAATCAAATGAAAGAAACAAAATTAAAAAATCAGCATAATGAAATATTAAAAAAAGAAGAAAAAAGAAAAAAAAGAATGGAAAAAATGAAAGAAAAAATAGCAAAAGAAAATGAAGAAAAAAAAAAAAAAACAGAAGGAAATTATAAAAAAGCAATGGAAGAAAGAGAAAAAATAAGAAAATCAAAAATAGAAGATTATGAAAAAAAACAAAAACAATTACAAGAATTACAAAAACAAAAAGAAACAGAAAAAGAAAAAAATTTAATTACACATATGCAAACAATGAAAAAAAAAGATGAAGAAATAAAAAAAGTTTTGGATAAAAATGATGCAAAACAAGAACAACATAAAAAAGAAATTTTATCTAAAATGAAAAATCAAGATGAAAAAAGAAAAAAATATAAAGAAGAAGTAAATAAAGAAAATTTAAAAAAAGCAAATAAATTATATATTGCTAGAGAAGAAAGAAAAAATAGAGTAATGAGAAAAGAAAGAATTGATGAATATAAAAGAAAAAAACAAATGGAAGAAATAAAAGAAAGAATGAAAAAAATTGATGATATGCAAAGAGAAAAAGAATTAATTAGAGAAGAAAGATTAAAAATTGATGAAGAAATGAGAGAAAAAAAACAAGAAATGACTTATCGATTAAAAAGAGTACAAGCATTAGATAGAAATTTCACTAAAAAAGAAGTGTTAGATTATGTTCTCAAAGGAAAAAAATTGCCTCCTGAAAGAAAAAAAGAAGAAGGAGAAGAAGAAGGAGAAGGAGAAGAAGGAGAAAAGAAAGAAGAAGGAGAAGAAGGTGAAAATAAAGAAGGTGAAGAAGGAGAAGAAGGTGAAAAGAAAGAAGGTGAAGAAGGAGAAGAAGGTGAAAAAAAAGAAGGTGAAGAAGGTGATGAAATTGAAAAAACAAAAGAAGAAGAAAACAAAGAAGGTGAAAATAAAGAAGGTGATGAAATTGAAAAAACTAAAGAAGAAGAAAATAAAGAAGGTGAAAATAAAGAAGGAGAAGAAGGTGATGAAATTGAAAAACCAAAAGAAGAAGAAAATAAAGAAGAAAATATTGGTGGTTTTGTAGACGGAGAAGAACAAGAAGAAAAAGGTGAAGA
>JAEEGL014848717.1_pt1 | contig 13587 bp, 9 predicted proteins | sample 9134231 | NCBI WGS metagenome assembly JAEEGL01 (sample SAMN16246548, study PRJNA631951) | gut metagenome | biome: gut microbiome; feature: rumen; material: fiber-attached | host: Bos | place: Iran: Karaj | collected 2018-10
TATTTAAGCCATGACCGTCACAAGGCAAGATTTTATGTATTCAGCCTGATTACACTTGTTGCAACCGTAGGCGTGTTTGCGGCGGGCGATTTGTTTACGCTGTTCACCTTCTTTGAAATAATGTCTCTTGCGTCATACGTGTGGGTAGCACAGGAGGAAAATAAAAAAGCCCTTAAGGCCGCTGACACTTACATGGCGGTTGCGGTTATCGGCGGACTTGTGCTGCTTATGGGCATCCTTCTTTTGTACACAAATGTGGGTACTCTGAGGCTCGACGAACTTAAGGCTGCCTGCGAGACCGGCGGAAGATTCGGAAAAGGAAGAATCTACGCGGCGGCATTCTGCCTGTTCTTTGGCTTCTCAGCAAAAGCAGGTGCATTTCCCATTCATATCTGGCTTCCGAAGGCCCATCCGGTTGCGCCCGCTCCCGCGTCGGCACTGCTGTCGGGTGTTCTTACAAAGGCCGGAATATTCGGTATTCTGATAGTCGGATATCTTGTTCTTCCCGAGGATGACCTTTGGGGAAGCTTTGTAATGGGTATCGGCATTATCACTATGGTGGTGGGAGCCATGCTGGCCATATTCAGCACGGATATTAAGCGTACTCTGGCATGTTCGTCCGTATCACAGATCGGATTTATTATCATCGGAGCCGCATGCGGAACCCTGCTCGGCGAAGAAGGCGGTCTTGCAAGATACGGCATAGTACTTCATATGGTTAACCATACAGTGGTTAAGCTTTGCGTATTCCTTACGGCAGGTGTTATATTCCAGAATCTTCATTCACTTGACTTAAACGACATCAGGGGATTTGGTCGAAAGAAGCCGTTCTTAAAGGTTTCTTTTGCCCTCGGAGCCATGTCTCTTGCGGGCATACCCGGATTTCTGGGATACCTTTCCAAGACGGCTCTTCACGAATCGCTTCTGGAAGCGGGAGAGATAATAGCCGATTCAATTCTTGTAAGGAGCATGGAAGCAATATTCCTGTTTTCCGGCGGATGCACTCTTTGCTATATGCTGAAGCTGTTTGTGTGTGTGTTCGTTGAGAAGAACGTCGATGAGAAAAAGCAGGAAACATACGATAATAACCGCAATTACATCGGCATGCTTCAAAGAGCGGCGGTGGTAATCCCTGCACTATTGGTGCTTGGACTCGGAATTACCGTAGCAGTCAGAGATGAGTATAAGTTCTTTAACTTTGAAATAATGAGCGGAAGTTTTATATCCATAGCAATTGGCTTGTTTATGTATTTTGTCTTCGTGAGAAAAGTCCTTATGCATAAGGTTTACCTTGATATGTGGCCTAAGAAGCTCGACCTTGAGGAAAGGGTTTACAAGCCCGTTCTCATGACATTTATCCCTACCGTGCTTGGATTTTTAATGCGCCTTATCGATGAGTTTGCGGACAGAACGGTCCTTCTTTTGCGTAAAACAATTTACAGAGACGCCAACTGGGCACCGGAGCGAATCGAGGGTACATGGTTTACTCACATAGTCGGCCATGCTGCCGATGTGGCCAAATCCTTTAAAACCGGCGAAGTGTCCTACGATATTGAACATAAGCTTGCTCTTAAGCACATCGAGAACGAAGAAAACCGATCGCTTGCAAGGCGCAGTCTTTCCTACGGATTGATTTTGGCTTGCGGGGGGATGTTTTTGATGCTGGGATTTATATTGTATTTGGTGTTTATGAAGTGATAAAATAGGAAAGGTGTAAATGTATTACGCGAAGGGGTTCGCGCTCTCGGAGGAGTTATGGTTAAGAAGGCCTTTTCATGGGCAAAAAATACAGAATTATGGATAGTTTTGGCACAGATTTACACGATATTTCTGTGCTTTTTTATGCTCAAATACCATGTTTTGGGGCAGGTTGAAGCGGACAAATGGGTTGGTGCCGTTGCGTTGTGTCTGCTGATAATTATGGCTCTGAGATATGAATTATATAAGAGAATTCAGTGTATGTTACTGGCGGTACTCTTAGTCATGACTTATGTGACGGGATTTATGTCGCATCGTACCGTGCTTCAGTCATTCGGATCTCCGGTCCAGAGAAACTGGTACATTTACCTTCTGGTAATGACAGTCGGGTTTGCTCTTCAAGGTAAAAAAAAGAGCCGTTGGATTAATATTATGCTTGTCGTTCAGGCCACAATTTTTGCGGTAACGTTTGTATGCTCGATGATAGTTGCCACAAGGAAACTGCTTGAACACGAATATCATGACACATATAAGCTGGGGTCCTTTGTCAGCGGGCGATTGTCAACTTTCGGCTCGCCCAATACTGCGGGACCTGCTGCGGTTGTACTGATACTGGTAACCCTTATCCTTATATATAGAACTTTCGATTTTAAATACAGAGTTTTAACAAATATTATTTTTTCTTTGTACCTTGTAATCGGCTGGGCTGAGTTGGGACTTAGCCGCTCCAGAGGAGCGATTCTTGCTGCAGCCGGAGGCATCGGAATATTCTTCTTTGTGCTGATATACGACAGGTACAAAGAAAAACGGGTGAAGGGTTTTGCTCTCGGTGCAATGGCCTGCATTGTAATTACAGTAGCCAGTGCCGCGCTTTTTCTTGTCCCGAAGCCTGTATATGATAAAGTAATGACAGCTTACGAAGAAGCCGCCAACCCCGAAGATTCCGAACGCGTTAAAGACAAACTAGATTGTTATGAGATTACTTATGCCATAGACAATTTAACCGACAGAACCGATATATGGCGGGCTACCATGAATATGATGCGGGAAAAGCCGTCCAGATGGCTTATAGGTGTTTTGCCGCATCGTGTCTGGGAAGTTCCGATACTTGACGTATATGAAGGAAGGCCCGAGATTCCGGTGACTACGGTTCACAACGGCTATTTGCAGCAGCTTTTCATGTACGGAATACCGGGAGCAACGCTTCTTGCCATACTTCTGTTTATTTGGGTGGCCATTGCTTTCAGGGCTGTGTTTTCAAAAGAAGTTGCCACAAGGGACAAAGTCCTGGTGATATTTATGGCGGCGGCAGCGATAAATGCCATGGTGGAAGCCTTTCTTTTTCCGTTTTACATCATTTATCAGATATCATTCTATTTCTTTATGAGCAAAGGATGCCTGGAGGGAGCCTTGGAGAGCAAAAAAATCGGTTGGAAAAAGAGAATATTGGTAATTGCGGCGATCCTCATATTATTAACCGGCGCGGTATTGTTTGCAGGGCAGCTCTACAAAAGGGATATGGCCGAGCGCTCGAAGGTTGATAATGTTGAGTTAAAAGTTCAGGACCCGGGTGATTATGTGCGACTCAATGAAGGAATATCACTTGATATGATGTCGGATGATTACTGGATTAAGAACAGAGAAAACGGCGGGGCCGACACCGGCAAAGAAAGGCTTTCTTTTGCCGAAATAAGCGGATTTAACAAGCTAAACAGGCGAATGCTCAGTACAACGGGAACTGAGTTTTCGATGTATGAGATAGGCGACCAGTTCTACTATAAAGTTGCCAAATTATTTGTAACGGACATTATGCTCAAACCCAAATATCCGGAAAAATATTTAAAGGACGGAGTTCCCACAGACGAAAAATACTGGGAAGAGTTAAGAGAAAAAACCAATCTTGAAGAATTGAATTCAAGAATAGCCGTTCAGTTCGGCGTTTCCGTTGCCAATACGGTATTAAAGAGATATCCGACCGATGATGATATTTATATGGCCGATTCGAATATGTACTACGATGAAATGGCCCAGTCGGATCTGATTCCTTTCCTGCCTGTAGCCGTGCTTCATGAGTCTGCGGACGGAGAATGGTACTACATAATTACTTACGGATACGGAGGATGGACCAGAAAAGAAAACATTGCTCTGTACAAATCCCAGGAGGAGTGGCTTGAGAAGAGCGAGCCCGAAGATTTCCTGGTGGTAACGGGAAAAGAATTGCGCCTGCCCACAGATCCTTACAATAAGGAATTGTCCGGATTGCTGCTTCCTATGGGCACTAAACTTCCCATTGTACCGATTGGAGAGGTTCCCGAGGATGTTCACGGAAGAATAAGCTACGGTAACTATGTGGCCAAGCTTCCCACCAGAAACGAAGACGGAATGGCGGAGGAGATATTTGTACTGATTCCGGCTACCGAAGATGTTAATCCGGGATATTTGCCTTATACGGAGGAGAATGTGGCGAAACTGGCATTCAGGCATCTGGGGGCATGCTATGGATGGGCCGGAGACAATAACGGTCAGGATTGTTCGGGGTATGTGAGAGAAATATACGCATGCTTCGGATATGTGATGCCGAGAGCCGCCAAGCCCCAATCCGAAATTGAATGTACGAAATCCTATGATGTTGGGGGACAAAGCGATAACAGAAAAACAGAGATTTTAAAAGATGCGCCCATCGGAACCCTTCTTTATTTCCCGGGACATATCATGGTATATGTGGGTACGGTGGACGGTGTGCCGTATTGCATAAGCTCTGTGGGTAATTTTTCAGAGGTCGAAAATAATTCTGTAAGGCAAAAAGAAGTAAATACGGTTGTGGTCACGGATATGCTTAAGACAAAAAGAGCCGACGGACGTTCGTGGCTGACAAGTATTGAAAAGATAGTGATTCCGTAATAAAAAAGCTCGGGGTGATATTAAATCAACCCGAGCTTTTAAGCGGAGTCGGAGGGATTCGAACCCTCGTGCCCCGGAGGGCAAACGCATTTCGAGTGCGCCCCGTTATGACCGCTTCGATACGACTCCGTATTATTAAGACTTAGTCATTATAATTTAGTAAATTATGGAAGTCAATAAGCGGATAAAACTTGTCATTGCATAATTATGTAAAATGATGAGTAAAATGTAACAAAATGGTAAAATTTTGTTGATTATTTCACCGCCAAAAGATATTATTAAATTGGCTTAGAGCCTTTTGTAGAAAGGGAACAAGAATGAAAAAGGTATTTAGAAAGTTATGCGTTTTCCTTCTTGCGGTTGCTTTTTTCGGAAAATCGTTATACGGAGATATTCAGTATGCGCTTGCAGATGAATATACAGGCCCCGAAGTAACTGTTACGGAGGAAGGGGAAGTTATCGAAGAAGAGCCTTCGGTACCTTCTGATGAAGAAGAACCCGGAGAGGATACTCCCGCTCCCGATGTAAGTGGCGGAGATGTTTCCGGCAGTGAGCCTGCCGATGAAGATGTATCCGGCGGAGATGTTTCCGAGGGCGATGTCAGCGGTGGAGACGTTGAAATTGAAGATGACCCCACTCCCGGCACTGATGAACCCGGGGGAGTCAGACACGATGTTATAAGAGTAGATTTCTTTGTGCTTAAGGCAGGATGTCTTGAGTCCATTATTCCTGAGCAGACAGGTACGGAAGTAACCAATAACCGTCCCAAGAAGTATTCCAGAGCGTATACGATTAAAAGCGACAGTGAATATACTTTAGAATATGTAAAAGAACACTTTTCCGAAATAGATATGGAAGCTTTTGCAGCCGACCTTAAGGTTGGATACATTAAGAAGCTTTCTTTGCCGGAAGAATATGTATATCATGAATCAATCACCGAAAAGTTTGGTGAGAACAAAGAATACGGCGCAGACGGAAGAGAATATCTGATTGAAGATATTCTGGGCAATGAAGAATATATCGGTTCACTGTTCGTCATGTTTATGGAACAGAATGCGGAAGGTTCCGACACCAAGAATCTTGTATATGCTACCGGCGATATGATTGACTGGTATGTTCTTAAAGATGCCGATAAGTACGGATGGCATGCAGACGGCTATATGTCTCAGGGTAAAGTGCTTGTTCACGAAGACAATAAGCCTGTCGGCGTAGGAACCGTATATACATATGACGGCACATCCAAAGTTTCGGATGAAGCTGCTGTTGTAAACACTACCATTGATGCAGCCGATGACAATCTTCCCGGCAATTACGTAGTTAAGAGCGTCGCTTACAAAGATGCGAACGGTAATGCAGTTACCGATATGATTAATGCCGGTAATTACACGGCTGTTGCAACCGTTAATTATGTTTATGAAGGTACCGGTGATGAAGCAAGTTACGCTAGCGATGATATCGAAGTGCTTTTCCCGGTTGTTATCAATAAGAGACCGGTAACCATTACCGCCAATAATAACAGTAAGTATGTAGGTCAGACAGATCCTGTTTTGACCGGCAGAATCGAAGGCGCTGTTTCGGCAGATCCTATTGCCGCTTCATTCTGGAGAATTAATGGCAATGAAGCCCGTGGTACTTATACTATATTTGTTACCTATAATGCATCTGCCAATTATGATGTAAAAGCCTATGAAGGTGTATTCACCATTTATGAGAATACAACACCCGGACCCAATCCTCCGGCCCCCGGCCCTACACCTCCGGCGCTCGGTCCTCAGGAAGAATATCCCGGTGTGGTTCCTCCTGCACCCGCGCCCGAGCCTGAACCCGCTCCGGCACCTGCGCCTGCAGTTACTCCTACACCCGAACCTGTTATAGCGGATGATACGGTTGAGGTTGATGAGGACGACGTTCCTTTGGCCGATGCGTTAGAACCTGAAGAGGAAGACGAAGATTCAGATACTCTGGATGTGGGAGATGTATATCCTCCGCTTCGCGATCTTACTATTGAAGATGACGAGACTCCTCTTGCAGCAGCTCCCGGAGAATGCTGGATTCACTGGCTTATAGTTTTCTTGACCGCAGTAGATGTTCTTTATACCGTAATTCAGGCATTCAGAAACGGTGCTGTGATTAAGAAACTTAAGAATGAGAATAAATAGGAGGGGTATGAGATGAAGAAACAGAATTTGTTGAACTGGATTGTTACTATACTCTTCCTGATAGCTCTTGCAGTTATTTATTGCTTCTGGGGTTGTAAATGGGATCTTATAGTAACAATAATCGCCGGACTGGTGGCAGTTATCAGTATTTGCACTTTGTCCTTTCAGAATAAGAAGATAAAGGATTTGACCGGCGAAGGTAAATAGTATTACATTTATTTAGCACCTCGGTTGTTTCGGGCAGCCGAGGTGCTTTGAAATAATATATCTTTTTGACGGCTCATTTATTTAAGGGATTATATAGGATGCTTTATGATAAAAAATGTGGCGGTTTAATAAAGTGTAAAGAGAGAAAGAGTCAATGACATCTAATGCAGAGAATTTGAAAAACAGTAAATTTGTTAAGACTATTTTAATGCTTCTTGTTATTTTGGTGCATGCGTGTAGTTTTTGGAACGGTTATTGGTTTAACGTTGTTCCTGTCTTAATTCCTTCAGAGGGAGCAGTAATTATATCTTCGTGGCTTAAGTCATTTCTTATGTATGCTTTTGTGCTTGTTGCAGGTTATATTTTTGCATATAAGACAATGAATGGTGACTATAATGATTTTTGGCCCTTTGTTTGCAACAAATTTAAGCGTTTAATAATTCCATATGTTTTTGTCATGGCAGTTTGGGTTGCCCCGATAGCTCGCATTTTATTTAAGTACGACTTTAAAACTATGATAAAGCGATATATATTGTGTATTTCACCAAACCAGTTATGGTTTCTGTGGATGCTGTTTGACGTGTTTATTATAGTTTGGCCTATTAGAAAAATACTCCTTGAAAAAAGAATATTGGGATGGGTCATTGCTCTTGTATCATTCTTAGTAGGAAAAGTAGGCTACAATATTACCCCGGATTATTTCAATATATGGACGGCTACACAGTATTTACCTTTCTTTTTCATAGGAATGCGCATATATGCCAAGGAGCAAAAAAAGGAATTATTGTTATCTGAAAAAATACCATGGTTTATCTGGCTTATAATTAATGTTGCTCTGTTTGCGTTAATGCAGTTCAAACACTTTGATGGAAAAGTCGGAGATGTAATTGAACTTGGGCTTACTGTGTCAATGTATATTTCCGGTGCCATAATGGCCTGGGCAGGCCTTCAAAAAATAGCAAGAATAATTCCGTGGAAGAACAGCAAGGCGTTCAAAATCTTATCTTCCTATACTATGCCATTATATTTGTTCCATCAGCAGATAGTCTATTTCGTTATTCTTCTTTTGAATGGAAAAGTGAGTCCCTGGCTTAATGTTGCGGCAAATTTCATTATTGCTATAGGAGGAGCGTTTATCATTTCGGTTATACTTATGAAATTTAAAGTAACAAGATTTTTGCTTGGTGAAGGCAGCAAATAAAAAAACCTCTGCAGTTTCGATGCTGCAGAGGTTTTTTCGTATACTTCCTTTTTATACTGTCATATATTTTTTTCGCGATTGATACCATTAATAATATGCTGTATAAAGTCTCTGATTATAAACACCAGATATATTCCTATACAGCCTCCGACCGAATCGATAAACACATCTCCGAGAGATGCGCCTCTGTCACCGCTGTAATACTGATTAAATTCGTCAAGCGAAGCAACAAGAGTAACTAGGAGAATGCATATCAGAAGATGCCAGAATCGTATTTTTTTGTTTGACAGAACATGAGCTACGATGGAGGTGCCAAGACCGAGCATCGTATATATACATATGTGGGCAAGCTTTCTTACGGGAGCATCGAGTATGGAGGCTAAAGCTTCTTTTGTGAATTGAAACTGTCCTTCCCAAAAAGTATCTGCCCAAACCTCTGCAATTTTTTCGCTTACGCTTTTGCTGATGGTATGCGAGTCAGCTCCGGATTGCTCGGAAAAGAAGAAGATAGCCGCAACCAGCAAAGTAATCAATAATATGGAAAAAAGTATCTTATAAACAGTATTCATGTTAATCTCCCGATGGTAAAAATAAATAGTGCAATAGTTTTTGCAGCCGAGTAGGCTGATCGACAAATATATGATAAGTAAAGTTTTTTAATAATCTAATAAGGAATACTTCATTTTTTTCTTATATAAATATACTTAGTTTACAAAAAAAACACAACTGAGGTGGGGTAAAATTAGTAGTTTTACTTATTTCAAAGGTTATGCTAATATTATAAACTGTATAGATATGATGGAAAATAGGTTAATTGTACGTACATGAAAACGCTGTCATAAAGACGTGGACTAGTGTTTGTATTAATTACTATGAATACAATCATTTTGTGTGTGTCTGTTTTGTGCAGAGTAAATTAGGAGGAATCAATGGAAGAGAAGACTATCAAGGTTGACATCGGAAGATGTTTTAGTGCCATGCTGAGAAAATTCTATATTATTATCGGTCTCGGTGTGATTTGCGCTGCTGTAATGTATTTTTATATGAAAGATAAGCCTACGCTTTATACAGCTACAGCGTCGGTTTACAGTGCAGCCAGCGGTTCATATACGGAATCTGCTCAGGGTATTAACGCTCTGCAGCTTTATTCTAATGTTATCGTAAGCCGTAAGCTTGCGGTTCGTGCATCCAGTCTTATGAGTGGTATCAATATTTCCCCGGAACAGATTCTGGGTATGGTATCCACATCATCCAAACAAGAATCACCCATTATTTATATTACTGCCAAAAGTACCAATCCCAATCTGGTTATTCCTACGGCAAATGCGCTTGCTCAGTCATTTGTAATCGAGGCTCAGAGCACTATCGGAACTCAGGCTATACAGGTACTTGACGAAGCTACGTTTATCGGATTGGTTAACCCGAAGGTAAAGAGAAATGTTGCTTTGGCTTTTTTGGTAGGCGCATTTATTCCTGCTTTAATTATCGCGTTAATGGAAATCCTTTCCGACAGAGTTTACCGTGTAGAAGATGCGGCTCTTAACGGTAAGCTTGAGATTATCGGCATCATTCCTGACCAGAAGATTAGCTAGGAGGCATGTATATGAATAAAGTAAAAAATATTTATCAGAATAATAATTCGGTATTAAACGATGCCTTCGACAAACTTGCTGCCGAAATCTACATTAAGAAGCAAAAAGAAGGCCTTACTTCTTATGAAATCTGCGGAACCGAACCCGGAGTGGGAAGCACTACAACAGCCATCAGCGTTGCGGTTTCCATGGCCAAGGCAGGATGGAAAGTCCTTCTTGTGGACTGTGACTTAAGAAAGCGTTCTTCGGATAAAAGACTCAATGAGGACAGCATTGAAGGAATTGCAGATTTGCTCGACGGAACTGTCAAGGCGAAAGAAATCATATGTAAGACCAATTATGACAATTTGTCGTTTATATCAAGCGGAAATGCTTCCGTAAACGCTATCAGTGCGGTTTGCTCCGTAAGCGTTAAGGAACTTATGAACGATATAAAGAGCGAGTACGATTTTATTATAGTAGACGTACCCTCCATTGCTTCCTCCATGGATGCGGCTGTTGTGGCTACAATAGTTGATACTGTTATACTTGTGACTTCCCAGGAGAAAGGCTATCGCATCAAGGCTGTCGAAGAGGCAGAAGAGAAGATTAAAGGCGTAGGTGCCAAGATTTCCGGAATAGTGGTTAACCATGTGGAATCAGGTGAGTACAAGAGAGTGGTTAAGAACTATGACTACTTTAAGAAGCACAGATACATCACCAAGAAAAGCACCAATAAATAGATTAAGGAAGGAATGATAACGGAATGAAAAAGAAATTATCTATTGTACTTGGCATTGTGGCGGCTCTTGTCATCCTTTTTGGATTTAAGAAGACCTCCATGGCTGCCAGCTATAAAGCCCAGTTAATACTAGACAGTTACACAGTGGCAGAAGATTACAAGTTAGGAGAGGATACCACTGTCAGCATTGTGTTCAAGAACACCGATCCCAGCTATTTCATCAGAAATGTGCTGGTAAACTGTTCTTCTTCCGACAACACCGTAATACCTGTTGAAGGCAAATCCAATCAGTTTTTTGTGGATTCAATTAAGCCCGGCGAAACGGTTACACTTGATATCCCCATTGTAATTACTCACTCGGACAACGGCTATGCCACCATGACTTTCAATGTGGAGTATATGTCTGATGAATCAAGATGGTCAGCTTCCAGCTATATTGTTTTCCCCGTGGCCGAGGAGGGTTCTTCTTTGGTCCTCAAGAATGTCAATGTTCCTGCTGAAGTAAACAAGAACAGTAACACCCTTATCAGCACTTATTTCCTGAACTCATCCGATAAGGATATGTTCAACACCGAATTTGTGATTAAGGGTGAAATTGCCGGCGGAGAAAAGTCTGCTGCACTCGGCACCGTATCGAGCAAAAGAAACACTTATGGTGAGGTATATGTTTCTTTTGATACGGAAGGAAAAAGAAACATCACACTTTCCATCAGATATGAAGATGCAAACGGTGAGACTCATGAAGAAGAAATCGGTCAGTATGCACTTAATGTTAAAGACAATTCTGTAAGCATCAGCGTCCCGACTACCTCTGTCAGCACCGAGGACACAAGTGTTTCAAGCGCAGACAACAGTAATGCGGTAATCGGCAACTTAAGCATAGCTACGCTTCTTTTAATTGCTTCCGGAGTTATTGTTTTAATCATTGTTGTGGTTGTGATTATTAATGTCACAAGAAAGAGAAAATAACTTATGAAAATATTGATGGTCAATAAGTTTCTCTATCCAAACGGCGGTTCTGAAACCTACATCTTTAAGCTGGGCGAGCAGCTTACCAGGATGGGGCATGAGGTTCAGTTCTTCGGCATGGAACATGCCGGAAGATGCGTAGGTAATCACGCCGAGGCTTATACATCGGACATGGACTTTCACGGAGGCAGCAAGCTTGCCAAGCTTACTTACCCACTTAAGACGATTTACTCCAAAGAAGCAAGAGAGAAAATGATGATTGTTCTTAAGGATTTTAACCCCGATGTGGTTCACCTTAACAACTTCAACTATCAGCTGACTCCTTCGGTTATTCTTGCGGTTAAGGATTACGAGAAAAAAACTGGCAGAAAAGTCCGCATTGTTTTTACGGCTCACGATTATCAGTTAGTATGCCCCAATCACATGATGAACAATCCCAATACGGGAGAAAACTGTGAGAAATGTGCCAAAGGTGCATTTATGAACTGCACCAAGGGTAAATGTATTCACGGTTCCACGGCAAAAAGTTTCATCGGTTCTATGGAGGCTACTTACTGGAATAAAAAAGGAACCTACCGCTATATCGACAAAATGATATGCTGCAGTAATTTTATGCGGACCAAAATGGACTTAAATCCCGTCTTTAAAGATAAGACCATTGCCCTTCATAACTTTGTTGAGATTCCGGACAAGAAGGAAGTTACCAAAAAGGATTACGTTCTGTACTTCGGACGTTTTTCAAAAGAAAAGGGAATCGAGACTCTCATTAATGCAGCAAAAGATCTTCCCGAAGTTCGCTTTATTTTTGCGGGAACAGGTCCCTTGGAAGATCGTATAAAAGAAATCGACAATATAGAGAATGTGGGATTCAAGACGGGAACGGAACTTGAAATGCTTATAAGAGAAGCTTCTTTTTCCGTATATCCTTCGGAATGGTACGAGAACTGCCCCTTCTCTGTAATGGAATCAAGAATGTACGGCACTCCTGTGTTAGGTGCCAATATCGGCGGTATTCCCGAGTTGATAGATGAGGGAAAAACCGGTGAACTTTTCACAAGCGGCGACAAGGATGAACTTGAGAAAAAAATCCTTGCTCTTTGGAATGACAAAGAAAAACTTCAAGAGTACAGCAAGAACTGTGAAGAGAACGTTTTTGATACAGTAGAGGAATATACTGATAAACTTTTGAAGATTTATCAGGGAATATAGAGGTAAAAGAGGAATAATAATGGCAGAGAAGAAACTAAACGGAACAGTCATAGTAACTTACAGATGTAATGCACGTTGTTCAATGTGCAACAGATACAAAGCTCCCTCAAAGCCCGAAGAGGAAATAAGCCTTGAGACCATCAAGAAGCTCCCCCCCATGTACTTTACCAACATCACCGGCGGTGAGCCCTTCATCAGAACAGATTTGAAGGATGTTGTAAGGGAACTTTACAAGAAGAGCGATCGTATCGTCATTTCCACAAACGGATTCTTCACAGACAGAATCATCGATCTTGCAAAAGAATTTCCCCAGATTGGTATCAGAATATCGATTGAAGGTTTAGAGAAGACCAACAACGAAATCAGAGGCTTGCAGGACGGCTACAAGCGCGGTTACGAAACCCTCAAGAAGCTTCGTGAGATGGGTATGAAGGACGTAGGCTTCGGTATGACCGTTCAGGACAAGAACGCTCCCGACCTTGTTCCGTTGTATGAAATTTCCAATGAAATGGGCATGGAGTTTGCTACCGCAACACTTCACAACAGTTTCTATTTTGTTGAAGCCAAGAATATTATTAAAGATCGTCCCATGGTTGCTCAGAATTTTGAAAACCTTATCAACGAGCTTCTTGCTTCCAAGAGCCCCAAGAAATGGTTCAGAGCATACTTTAACCACGGTCTTATCAACTATATTTACGGACAGCACAGACTTCTTCCCTGCGACATGAGTTTCGACACTTTCTTTATCGACCCTTACGGCGACGTTATGCCTTGTAACGGTACCAAGGACAAAGAAGTCATGGGTAACTTAAACACCCAGACCTGGGATGAACTCTGGAACAGTCCCGAGGCAGAAAAAGTACGTGCCAAGGTAAGATGCTGCGACAGAGACTGCTGGATGATCGGTTCCGTATCACCCGCTATGAAGAA
>JAEEGL015403335.1_pt1 | contig 13587 bp, 7 predicted proteins | sample 9134231 | NCBI WGS metagenome assembly JAEEGL01 (sample SAMN16246548, study PRJNA631951) | gut metagenome | biome: gut microbiome; feature: rumen; material: fiber-attached | host: Bos | place: Iran: Karaj | collected 2018-10
AGGGGTTATCCAATAACAGGATGCTGTCCCCTTTCTTAAATTCAGGCGTTTTTTCAGGTTTTGCTTCGTCACCTTCCATCCTGCCGGGGTATGAATAACTTGTAATAAATTTACCCGACCTATACTGGACGGGAATGACACTTTCAGACTGATTGTAAATCTGATGAAAAATATTTTTAACGACCCGGTGGATCCCGGTTCCCCATTCATGTTTCGTAATCTCTGTCACATCGATCAGCAGACCCGGGTTATCACGCAAAAGCAGCTCTTCCGTCACTTCACGCTTTATTTCCGAAAATGCTACTGCAAAATCACGGTTTTCCAGAACCGCGTTAAGATACCGGTCAAATTTCGCCGCCGTTTTCTCATAGGAGAACTCTTCCAGGCGCCGCCGCATCAAATACTGTAATGTTTTACGCAACACCATATCACTGACGACCCTGTCTATAGCATGCGCAACGGCAGCCGGTTCTTTCGTGTCCACAATGATGCCGGCGTCTCCTGTTGTTTCCGGGACTGCCGCAGCACGCCAGGCAACGATAGGAACAGAGAACAGCATTGCCTCTACCAGGGGAACGCCAAACCCTTCATGCTCGCTCATGCAGAGAAACACATCGGCAAGGCAGTAATAAGCCAACAGTTGTGAAAAAGGAACATGCCCTGTGAACAATACCGATTCATCAAGCCCCTTTTCCTTTACCAGATCACGTAACCAGACATAATAGCGATTCCCCTCATCTGCGCTTCCGACAATGAACAAACGGGAGCGGGGATTGATATGGTTGTGGTAATATGCAAAAGCAGCAATTATGTCTTCGTGCTTTTTCTGGGGCGCAACACGGCCTGTAAAAAGAATGTTTGTAACTCCGTCGTCCCGGTATAGTTCCAGTACCGTCTCATCCGGTGGCTGCTTATATTCTGCAAACGGAATCAATATTGGAAGAACGCCAATCGGGCAGGTGTATCCTTCCTTACGAAGGTCCTGCCTGTTGTATTCAGAAACCGTCAGACAGCATTCAAATAAGCCTTTCAACTTCCTTAACTGCTTTCGTCCGCCTTCGCAGAGTTTTGCCAGTCCGGGAATATATTTTTCAAAATATATTCCCGGCGTAATATTATGGTAAAACATAATCCTTCTGCATTGAATCTTGCGCAGTATTCGTTCCATCAATCCCGATTCGATTGAAATGTGGCAGATAAATATATCGTCCGGCAAAAGTTCAGGAAGCTGATTACAGGTTTTGTACCTGTCATTTTTCAGTTTCGAATCAATTTCCCCCGCATATATTTCCGCATCATAGCCTTTGCTTACCAGATGCTCATGAAGGGCAATCATCACATTGCTGACTGCATCCCCATACCACAGGCCGGGCGTAAACTGGACGATTTTTACCGGTTTCCACTCTTCAAAACCGGGGCAGCGGGTTACGGCGCGAAGTATTTTCTCCTGCTCTTTCAATGCGATTGCCTGGGCCTTGACAGTCTCTCTTTGCCTTTCAATCTCATGTTCCTGTTTTACAAGCTCCTTCAGCAAATTAGTAAATAATTTCTTTTTGACATACGCCTTGATTCCGGATTGTGAAATTAACTGGTTATAATAGTTTTTAAAACTCATCGACTTGTTCCTCTCAGATTTCCGGGTTTTCTCCTAATGCTATCAGCTTTTTTTGCAAAGCCAGGAAGGTATCATACACATAATCAACGGTATATGGCAACAGCTTTGTCTGCGAAATAAACTCCGCATATAATTTTTCATTTTGATTTAATTCACAGGCTTTCCTTACGACAGCATCATTATTCTCCCGGTTCCCCTGCTCCCACAACAACACAGCATCCGGATTCACAATACCGGGTTCGGGTCGTGAAGCACCTCCCGCATAAATGGGAACACAGCCTCCCAAAAATGCTTCAAACAGTTTTTCAGTCACATAATAGGGTGAATCTGTATTCTCCGCGCATATGGTAAATTTACAGTCGTTCAAGAAATTAATTTTGTTATCACGGTATTCATTCCACAGAATATCCGTATTGTTATTCCATTTGCCGGCACACAAAATATTTATTTTATCTTTTAGCGCTTTATATATTGGTGTACGCGTATTCCATTTGTCGTGACGTGCAATGACCGAGCACTCAAATTTTCCTGTATTCCGGGTCTGATTAATGAAACGGACCCGTTCCGCAATTTTGTCCTTATCTATGACCGGGTCAAATATCCAAACCATCCAGAGAGGCAACCGTAAGTAGTTCGGTTCATTCCGTTGGGCAAAACCTAATGACAAACCCACATAATCGAGGCAATAATCGCAATACGCATCACTAGACAACCCGCGTTTAATATCCAGGTTTTCTCCGGAATAAAAAATATCTTTTAGGGTGGCATACTTTACCACGTACTCTTTACTGCCAAAAAGTGAAAATACATTCACATGTTTAATTTGCGTATTATTTTTGATGAACAGATACAGCCAGTCTTTATTACAAATAGCAGAATCACTAGTCCAATAATTAATGAGAGTTACCCTGCCGTCCCGGGTCGTGACTTGTTTTGAAAGAGGTATTCCATTATCTGATGAGGAGTCTTTCTTAATCGACAGTGCATCTACAGTTTCGAGACTTGATTCACAAAGAGCCCTTTTAAAATTATCAAAAGATTTATTATATATACTGTTGGACAGATTGATTAAATTACTTCTAATTATTTCATATTCAGTTTCTGTTAGAGCAATGGCCTTCTGCATAGCCAAAACCAGATCTTTATTTTCCTTGTAAACAAGCGCATTCTCTTTAGAAAAACCGTAAACATCTGCAAATTTCTCCGCAATCAGGCAGGGCTTGGAAAATCCGTATATTAGTTGAAAACTGCCGCTCGTCCCCGTTGTAACGTAACGGTTATGTTCAGGATTCTCCGGATCCAGCAGTGAAAGATAGAAATCGGCTTTCCGCATTTCAGCGTACATGTCGCTGTAGGGTACCCTTCCTAACGTCGAGAAAAACTGCCTGATTTTTGGATTGATATTATCTAATTTGCCCAACCCTATTACCGTTATATGAAAATTCGTTATCCCTTTCTTATATAACGACTCAACTGCATCTAACAGCATAGTGAAATTCCTTCTTACGGGATCAATTGCACCGACAGATATAAAACGGACAACCTTGTTCTTGGGCGGCAGACTGACATTCCCGAACCAATGGCTGTTCACCGGTATCAGTCTGTTATCCAACGGTATTTTATCTGTTAACACAAACACATGACCCCGCTCCAACAACTTTTTATCTAAATATTCCAACTGATGCTCAAGAACATATACTTTATCAAGGTAATTACAAAGAAAAGGAAACGCCTGCAAAACAGTGAACCATTTCCCAACTTCTTTCGATGAAAAGGCGTTAGAATTAAATATTACGATCTCATACTGTTCTATCAAAATGTGTTGCAACAGCAGACCCATCAACTCAACATCACAATGATAAACGTTTTTGCAGTTTATCATATCCAATGCTTTTTCCTTATAAATCTTCTCGTGAATCAATACATCGACGTCGTAATTTAAGTCCGTGAGATATTTATAAAAACCCGGAATGCACTCTCCATGATAATCATTAAACTCAACCAGTAACGCGCCGTTTTCTTTCTCGCTGTGGTTGTTAAAAACAACGGTTTCTCCGGTTAATTTAAAATATCTTTCTGCTACTATCAAGTCCTTTCTTTCAGGCAGTAACGCTTTAAAACCGTTTCTGATTACATCCCTCGCATGATAGCACAGTCTTAAAAGCTTATAACCTTTTGACGATTTTATCTTTGTCAATTCTTTTTGTAAAGAATCCTGTTTCGCTTCAAGCTTCTTCACTTTTACAACATCGCGTTTAACCGCTGCTTTTAATTGTTTTATGCTTTCATTATTATCATATTGGCCTAAAATCCAAGCCAGAAACAGAAATATGTCTTCCCCGGTCATTTTTAAAACTTTTCTTCTGTCAGCTTCGTTTAAGGTACTATATCGATCGCAGCAAGTTGTTACGATTTGTTCAATATTTGAAAACACCGCTTCTTCGTTTTCTTTCTTCACCTTTACAGAAGAACAAAACTGAATCATCTGTTTCAAACAAATAAAACCGCTAAACACACTGAAAATCATTTTTTCCGGATGACCCAAATCCATGACGGAACAATTTCTTACTCTTCTATGATAAAACGCGTTATCCAAATACCCAACTTTTTTTGAAAGAAGAAGGCTCTTGAAAACAAAAATTTCATCTTCATGAACAATCCCCTCATGAAACATAAGCGCATTTTCCTTTATAAAGGTTCTTGTTGTCAACTGAAGAGGAGCAGAGGAAATATACTCTTTGTTTCCAACCAGTTGTTTAAACATGTCCTCGCCCTTACAAACTGATGGATATTTATGAATCCGTCTAAAATAATTTGTATCTGTTTGTACCCGTCTTTCTTCAACACCTTCTTCAGCAAAAACAACTGCATTAAAAAGAAGGATTTCCAGGTTGCCGGATTCCATTGTCTTTATCAGAGTTTCCAGTGCCACAAGTGAAAGATAATCATCACTGTCCAAAAAGTAAATAAAGCTCCCCTTTGCATATTGCATTCCAACGTTGCGCGCATTTGAAGCGCCCCGATTCTCCTGATTAACAACAATAATACGATTATCCTGCTCCGCATATCTTTGTAAGATATTTATAGAGCTATCCGTTGATCCGTCATTAACGCAAATGATTTCAATATTATGTATTGTCTGATTACAGACGCTGTTTAAACAGTCTTCAAGGTATAATTCAACGTTATAAACAGGAATTATAACCGAAACAACAGGTTCCATCTCATTTTACCTCTTTGAACACGTTAACAAATATATAATCAATCATCTGATGTTTTTCAATTTTTTAGCCAAGCCCTCATTTTACGGGGTATAAATGTTATTATTCTGCCTATTTTAAATGACCATCCTTTTTTTACTCTTTCTAATTCACGATTTAATCTAGTCGCTTCTGCCAGTTTATGATTCGCCTCTTTTAAATCTTGTTTATAACGTTTTACTGTTTCATCAAGTTGCTTCTTTATCCTGTTGTCTTTTTCCTGATAATAGCTTGCCAGATCAGATAAAACCTTTAAGCCTGTAAGATTTTCCCCAGAAGAAGAACACATCAGCTTCTGAAGAAATGTGTTGTTTCCATAACGTCTGTCAATTTCTTTTTGTATCAGAAGAAATTGTTTGTTGTTCATTCCGTTATCCCAATTCTCGCGGCATAAAGCTGTTTCTTGAGAATCCGACGTATAATGCAATTCTTTATACTCTTCTGAAACTGCCACCGGAATCTCTGCAACAAGTTCCATTGCTTTTAACCATAAATCATCTTCATAAAGACATGTTCTTTGAATCGTATTTTGATCAAATAAATTCCACGCTTGTGTAAAAAGACTCGCAGGATAAAGAACACCTCCCCTGCCAATCGCGAAAAATTGCATAGATACTCTGGAAACATACGCATCATTAACTATAGGCCACGAATCATAAGGTGGAATCTCTCCCATCTGCGAAACAGGCACGAGGCATACCCGGGCAGCAGAAACCGCACGGGGATAGAGTAGATAAGAAAGATAAAGATTCTCTATTAACCGATTATGGTATAGTATATCGTCATCAACAGTAATAATCAGCGCGTCCGGATTGTCTTTCAGTACCCAAAAGTATTTGTTATGCGATTTTAAATCGTCCTCGCACCACCGGACAGACAGACCTTTCTCTGATACAAGTTTCAATATGTCTCCAGGCAAATCTTTTAATTTACCCGGAAAATCAGATACTGCCAGCCACAATATTACTTTATCTGGTATTTTAGTTTGTTCATAAATCGTTCTAATAGCTAACGCAGCGTTTTGAATCCTTGCCGGGGACGACGACATAGAGACAATTACTTCTTTCGTTATATCTGATTGACCGCAAAAGTCCAGGTCTGTAACCGAAGCTTCTATTTCATTAATAGCAGACACATAATTCTGTATAACACCACAAGAATTCAAGTTGTTACAAAGCGCCATTCGGAAGCCCTTTTCTTTTAGCCGGTTACATAATCTTTTATGTAATTCAAATAAACCGTACTTCTTACTAAGCACAAGGCATTCCTGTAATCCCTGAAATAAATCGGATGCTCTTTTTTCGGTCCACGAAGTGCTTTTATGACTCTTTCTGTAAATGTATGTCGGTATTTTCAATGCGTAAAATTTACCAGCAAGGCTCATTGCTTTAATAAAAAAAACCGGGTCTTCCTGATGTATCAGCTTAGGAAAGAAAATCTTATTATTCAACAAAAAAATCCTGTTATATAAAAACCGCGTAAATCCGTAATCATACTGATACTCATCATAAGAAAGAATTCCATCATATTGGAACGTATATCCGGGTTCAAAACTTGACGGATCATCAACAATCTTTCCATTCACCAACATATTTAAAGAACCGCCACAAATCATTAAACCGGACTTTTTTGTCCCTTCATACATTTTTTCAAGAACATTTTCTGACGGATATTTATCATCAGAATCCATAAATGCTATATAGTCTCCCTTAGCTTTCAATATGCCCTTGTTTCTAGCCGCCGCCACCCCTTCGTTTATACCGTCCAAAACTACAATTCGTTCATCTGTTTTTGCAAGTTGCTTTAATATCGATAATGAATTATCAGTACTTCCATCATTTATGCAAATCAGTTCAATTTCCTGCAGTGTTTGTTTACAAATGCTATTTAAACACTCCTCTAAATATTTCCCCGTATTGTAAACAGGGATAATAACAGTTATTTTTGGCTTCATATTGCCCTCTCTCACAGTTCTGTCCTGCGTCTGATCAGTCGTTTCTTTGCACGTCTTCCTAAAGCTTTTGTGTTATAACTTAAATGAAAAGTTTACTATCTTTACGAACCCATTCTTGATTATATCCCGCATATAATAGAACTTGCTTAAAACTTTATATCCTTTTGATGCTTTTATCTTTATCAGTTCCTTTTGCAAAAATAACTGTTTAACTTCAAGTTTCTGTATTATTCCGGTATTATTCTTTATGTCTGCTTTTAATTGTTTTATTATTTCATTATTATTATGTGACGCTAAAATCAGTATTTTAAATAAGATTATGTCCTCCCCTGCCAATTCTAAAACTTTCATTCTGCCAGCTTCATCTAACATACCATATCGATCACCGCAGCTCTTGATCATTCTTTTAATATTTGAAAAAACCGCTTTTTCATTTTCTTCTTTCAGTTTAGCAGAAGAACAAAACCGAACCATCTGCGTTATACATTTGAAACCGCTTAAAATACTGAAAATCACTTTATCGGACTGCCTCATATCCATAATCGAACTTTGTCTGACTCTCCTAAAATAAAACGCTTTTTCTGTATATCCGACCCTGGATGCAAGTAACAGGCACTTAAATGTATATAATTCATCCTCATGGATAATATCTTCCTGAAACATAAGAGAATTATCTTGTAAAAAATTCCTTGATATTAATTGGGCGGATACTGCTGAAACGTACTCATTATTATCAATTAATAGTTTAAACAGATTTTCTCCTCTGGACACAAACGGATATTCATGAGATCGATTAAAAATATTTATCTCTCTTTGCAATCTCTTTTCTTCAACATTTCTATCGCCAAAAACTCTCGCGTTGAAAAGAAGCATCTCTAAATTTCCAGTCAACATTATGTTTACCAAAAAATCCAGTGCTTCATATGAGATATAATCATCACTGTCCAAAAAGTAAATATATTTTCCTTTTGCAAGTTGAATCCCAATATTACGTGAATGAGATAATCCATGATTATTCTGGTTAATGATAATTATGCGTTCATCTTGTTCCGCGTATTGTTGTAAAATTTTTAACGAACTATCCGTCGAACCGTCATTAATGCAAATGATTTCAATTTCTTTAAGTGTCTGGTTACAAACACTGTCCAAACACTCTTCAAGATACGGTTCTACATTATATACTGGTATAATTACACTTACTTTGATACCGTTCTCCATTGTTTACCTCTCTTGCAAAATACTACGAGTAAACATACAACACACGCCCCGAAATACGCTTTTACTTAATTCCAACAAAGCTAATAAATTTCTCGGCAACAACAACCCTTGAATATTGATTACTTACAGCCTGATATCTGCTTAATGCATTTTTATTGTATTCCTCTAACCGCCTGATTTTATTAAGTAGCTCCGAAAAAGAGGAGTAATAACATTCTGGGCAGGTTTTTAATACCTCATCCGATCCGGTATTATGCTTGCAAAATATCATCCTTCCATTCAAAATTGCTTCTATATATGTCATTCCAAAAGACTGGGCTTCTGAAAAATCAATAACAAAATCATGTTCAATTATAGTCTCTCGGGGATTGGCAACCGTTCCTTTATATGCAATTATTTCCTGTAATCCGTTATCAATAATTAACGCAATGAAACGCTCTTTAAAATTGCCATCGCCATATACATCTATAATAACATCTTTAACATTATTATCCTTCAAAAACACCCCAAAATTAAATAATTCTTGTAAATCTTTCTTACGTTCTTTTACAATCCGCAGCAAAAATAAACCTCTAATTCTGTTATTCTCAGGACAAGTCCTGTTTATTTGTCCTGTCTCTTCACCGTTCAACCTGGTTGAAACCAACATATTACGCAACTGTTGCTCATTCAAACAACGGTTAGACGACAAAGAATTCCCAATAATTAATGACTTTTTATAATTCGCAAAGCCAAATCTGTGTTTCAAACCTGACTGATTTGCTCCGGTTACGAAAATCGCATTATCTAATTCTCTTTTCACAATTTCCTTCATAACGCCGGGAAAAATATCATCTACTGCTTTTTCTACCGTATGATAAAAATAGTATTTGTTTTCCCTGCTAATACTTTTGGCATCATCCAGATATAGATGAATCGTCTCCCTGGTAGAAACATAATATTTAAATGAACTATTTTTTAAAAACTTCTTCAGCGCATAATGCCGGTAGGAACCAATACCTTTTTTAGCTTCATCTTTTTCAAAGTATCCCTGACCGGGAACCAGCTTATTATATAACCGCTTCAAAATATCCAGCTTCCGGCTCGATTTATCCGCAAGAAAACACCGCATATTGAGCCCCTGGGGAAAAAGATCCATCTGAATCGTTTTTTGTCTCTTTAATGATATAAGTGAAACAAGACAACCTTTTTCAAGCAGACCTTCTGCCAAAGCATGTGTTGCATTAACAGTACCGCCTATCCCATAAAAGTTATATCCTAAAAACACAATACTGTTTGTTTGCAGCTTATAAAAATATTCGTACATTTTTTCTATATGTTTACCATGTCTGATATATTGTAAATCAATGTTTTCAGGCAGCCGTTTCCTGAAAAACTCATTTACCATATATTTTTTATTGATAATGATATCTGCCAACTCTTCCACGGTTTTTATACTGTATTGCCGCAACTCGCCGACTTTACAGTACAGCTTTCGCGTCAACAGGTAAGCATCCCTGTCCGGCTGGAACAGAATAACAGGTTTATTTAACAGCGTAAAATCAAATCCTACAGAGGAGTAGTCCGTTATACAGACATCACTGGTTGCAATTTCATGCAATACATCTGTCTCCACCGGAGTTTTAATTGTAATATTAGAATTGTTACTACGAACATTAAATGTGTCTAAAAGTTTTTTATCAAAAAAGCTGTGCAGACATATAATCAATGCGGCATTATTACTTTTTAAATAATCATTTAATGAAGGGTGTTCAATTACTTTTTTTATTGTGTTTATATATTCCCCTGTAGCATCATTGTTTCCAAAATATTCACGCCATGTGGGGAAAAAAAATAATTTCAGGCCTACATGTGAGTCTTCCAAATACTGTGTTGCCAAAGCCTTAAAGCGTGGCATATACTCACCATAGTGTAATTGATACTCTTTAAACCCGTTTTTACAGATGAGTTCATCTTTAATCTGTTTATTATAATAAACAAACCGGAACATATTATTATTATAATCGCGACCATTGTAGCCTAGCATTTTTATTCCCAATATACCGTGCTGTAAATAAATAACTGGTCGTTCAACTGCCAAATTGCACCTTTTGCCGAAAAAAATATTAGGCCGGACATCCCGGTAACTCAACGATACAAAATACATGGCCGATTTATACCAGAGTTTAAAATGTTGGAGCGAGTTCTTCCAACAAACGAATTGTCTTGCATACCCCGGCAAACTATTAACAAAGGCTTCGTTCCGGTGATTTCTGGACAGAACAAAGTATTTATCTATACCATCATTCTTATTTACAATTTCCAACCAAAAATAAAAAGAATTGTTATTGGCAGTCTCTCCCAGATTCTCTCCAAACAGCCATGTATATTTTTCCATGGTAATCCTTTCAGAATAAAGCTATTCAATAAAACGTTACGGGGTTCAGTCTTCTAAATCTCCGTTATCTTTCACTCTTTCCTGCCAGTCATTGGCAAGTTTCCCAATCTCTTCCTTACTGCGTGGCAGGCATTTAGTAATTAAAAATTCCTCGTAAGCATAACAGCATGTTGCAACATCGTCAGAAAAAATCACCTGTTTCCCGTGATCCAACCATAAAACCTTATTACACATCTTTCTTACCTGCTTTGGGGAATGGGACACTAAAATCCCAGTAACACCGCTGGATAAAATCCTTTTCATCCTGTCCATACTTTTTTTCTGAAAAGCTCCGTCGCCCACGCTGAGAACCTCGTCCAGAATAATGATATCCGGATTTACCAGGCAGGCGATTGAAAACGCAAGGCGCGACTTCATGCCGCTGGAAAGCTGTTTGAACAGATAATCCTCAAAGTCTTCTAATTCGGCAAACTTAATAATCGACTCATATTGTTCGTCCATAAACTCACGGGTGTAACCCAGCATAGCGCCGCGAAGATATGTGTTTTCCCGTACCGTAAGATCATTGTCAAAACCGCTGCCCAACTCAAGCAGAGCTGCTATATTACCTTTTACTTTTAATTTCCCTTCAGACGGACGCATAATACCGGAAACAGCCTTTAACAACGTTGACTTACCCGCACCGTTAGTACCGATAATTCCTAACATATCCCCACGTTCTACAGAAAAGGATATATCCTTATCCGCCCAAAATTCTTTAATGTGATAATTCCCTCTCCATTTACGGGCCAGATATTCTTTAAAACCTATATTTTTTAAATCGCCGGTTATATAACGAATTGAGACATGCTCGGCCTTGATAACAGACACCGTGTTTCCTCCTCTTTTAAATCAGAGATAATACAAGAATCTGTGATTGTATTTTTTGTACATAAAGCAGCCAATACCGAAAAACAGAATCGCATATAATGCACATAATGCATGATGTCCTAAAGAGGGGATCCTGCCGTCGAGAACAATCAGCCGGAAATACCTTATATATGCATAAATCGGATTTAACATAAAGTAACGCTGATAATTGCCCGGAACCGTATAAAAAATAGCGGAACAGTACATTAACAGCAGTGTAAAAACATCATATAAATATTTTACATCCCGGAAAAACACGAACAAAGAGGAAAGAATCATACCAACGCCAAGGTTTAAGATAACAAGGCAGAGTATCGGATACAGGAGCGCCAGAAAATGGATGCCAAAATGGATTCTGTCAAACAGAACAAACAAAAAGAATACGCATAATGTCAGCCCGAAATTGAACAACGAAGACACATTTTTGGAAAACAAAAACAGATACTTAGGCACATTGACCTTTGTAAAAATTCCCGCATTTCCCACCAGAGCATTCATGCCACCGGCCGTTGATTCTTTAAAGTAAGAAAATAAAAGGTTTCCGCAGAACAGATATATCGTATAGTGATTCACTGTACGCCCGAAAAACCGGCGGAAGATTAGATTCATCACAAACAGCGTCAGAAGCGGGGCCAGTATACTCCACCCCATGCCTAGCACCGTCCGTTTATACTTTTGCTTAAAATCCCGTTTGACCAATTCCTCGAAAAGGAACTGATGTCTTTTTAATTTCAATAAAGCGTTTTTAACATTCATAAGTCGACTTCTCCGGCAAAATGACTGCAAAAGCATCCTGAACTTGCTTTTTCATTATTTCAAACTGTTCTACCATTTCGTTATCATTGACACAAAGCATTTTATATTTCTGTTCATGAATCCAACGACAACATTCGTTTACATTATCTTTTCTCAAATTTATTCTGGCGCCAAAGTTTATGCTTCTGTTTTTGAACATCCCATTCACAAACTGCAAATCACTAATCAGCCACTGATTCACATTGCTCCGTTCCCTGAACCGGCAGCTGCAAGTTGCATCCAGTTGCACCGGATACAGCTTCCATGCCTCTGTAAAAGATTTCTTACGAAATGACGTGGCAATATGATGATTGAAAAAACCCGTAAAAAACGGAAACTGAGCCAAAAACAAACTCTTAATTATTTTTTTAACTCCGACCTCCGGCGAACATATCTTTCGGATGTTATGTTTTAGAAACTCTTTTTTGTTAAAGCTGTCATTAATCAGTGTGATATTATTGGCATCGATATAAGCAATGGATGTGCTGTCAAACTCCAAAACATCCAGCGCGCAAGTCCCCTTAGGCAAACTGTTATCAAAAAAATCATCTGGGGTAACAGTATTTAACAAAAACATATCATCGTTAAAATAGACAAACTGTTCCGCTAAGCCGGAAATTCTGTGAAGATTCAGTTCAATCGTGTGAGAATTAAATGTCGGCAGATATTCTTTCGGAATATAATCTGCATGTTTTACAATATTAATTTTAGGGTGATCTGTATTCAACCATTCAGGCAGATGCCCATATGTAACAAAATGAACCTTATTAACCCAGGGCGCAAATTTTTCCACACCCCGGAACCAGTACTGCAAAAGCCCCCAGTCCCGGAAGCGGCAGTCGCCAGATACGGCAGGAATCCCGCAATACCTTCCCCTGTCAGACAGCCAGACCGGATCGGTATCATCCACCCAGGTTATTACGAAGTCAATCATGTCGCGCATATTACAGCATCCTCTTATTTTTCAAACCGGGATTTCTCCGGCAGTATCAATGCAAAGGCTTCCGCCAATCTGTGCTTTTCTGTCTCAAAGACCAATCCGTCCCTTACGTCATTACAGCAAACTATCTTTCCCTTTTGGTTCCTGATAAAAGGAACCAGGTCTGGATTACCAATCTCAAAATATTTCCCTGGCATTTCATGAGGAACAAAATTTCCTGCTGCCAGATTCCAATAGCGCATCAGCCAGATGCTGAAATCCCGCGGCGAACGAAACCGGTGCATACAGGTCTCGGACAACTCATCCGGTATATGATTCCAAACGATTTCAAATGTACTTTTTGTGAAAGGAATCGCCAGATGGGGATCATAAAATCCAGTATGCCTGCTGAACGGATACAGGCAAAGCGACCGTACCAGCAGTTTCCCGTAGCAAAGACAAAGGACTTTTCTCCACTGGTGTATCGTTAAATCTGTTTTCCTAAAATACCGGTTTATAATCTTAACATTATTAAATATA
>JAEEGL015427256.1_pt1 | contig 13587 bp, 13 predicted proteins | sample 9134231 | NCBI WGS metagenome assembly JAEEGL01 (sample SAMN16246548, study PRJNA631951) | gut metagenome | biome: gut microbiome; feature: rumen; material: fiber-attached | host: Bos | place: Iran: Karaj | collected 2018-10
CATTGTTGACTCTGCTTGAACTTAATGGTTATAAGATTGAATCAACCAACAAAGAGTTTGCGGATATCATCTATGACGTAGCTTCCGGCAGCGAAGGTAAAGATTATGAAGAGCTTCTGAACTGGGTTAAGGAGCACACGAGGTAATAAATCATGACGATTAATACAAACAATCAGAAACCGGTTGTTCGTCAGCCGGCCGCTATATGTGATACTTACGGGACCATTTCGAAATATGTAAGTTCATTGCCGTGCATGTTTATTGCTGCGTTTGTTGGTGAGGATTATGGCGAGGAATATGGTGAACTGCTGTCCAATGCGCTCATCAAAAGTGATCTGACATATATTAAGTGTCAGCGTGGTATTAACGAATTGTTTTGTGTGGTGAATAACGGATATACAAATGAGGACTTTATAAAACTCGGCATTGACTGGTGCAGAAAGTATGAGACCGAAACTGTTCTGATCACCTTTCCCATAAGAGAAAAAGTAAATCAGAGAAGGCTTATGGAGATAGTGGGTAAGGTCTATAACGCTGATGTTCAGGTTAATGAAGAACTTGAATTTAGTGTTCCGTTTGCGAATACAGACGAGTGCTTTGCCAAAGTGTTCGGAAAGCCTGTTGCGTTAGATAATAAGGCTGAACTGATTGAAACTGATCTGAAGCCTTATGCTACTGTTAATGGTCGTCGCATGGCAGATGTGAGGTTTAAGCACAAATATCCTTATCTATGAAATGCATTCATTAAGGGACTATAGCTCAATAGGATAGAGCAACGGTTGTACCGCCGTGTTTTCCAAGTTTGAATCCCAGGGTTTCTAATCAATAGTTGATGAGACATTTTCGACCCATATCGCCTCCTATAATCAAGTCAGATAAAACATGGATTTTGATTACAGGAGGTGTTTTATGTTTTGTTATAGGATTGCCGGAATCATTAATAACGAAGAGATAGCTATAAAGCTTACAGACAGGCAGAAGGGTTATGAAGAAAGATGCAGGCTTTCGAGTATTAGTGAAGAACTATTTGAGAGATCTGAGAATAATAGTTTCTATTTTATTGCTACTTTATCTAATAAAAATATAGTGTTAGGACTTATCTGTACTGATAACAGAAAACTTGATGAGGGCATCAGATCTTTTATCAGAAAACTCGGGATTGATATTTCTGTTACTGAATGTTCTGAGATTACTTTGAAATTTGCCAGTAAGCTCTTGAGAGACGCAGACAGAATGGGCTTTGTAAATTGTGCAGATGAGACGCTTGATATTTTAGGTGTCTATTCTTTGTATGAACGTGGTTACAGACCCAACAAAGTGTTATTTGAAGAGAGCATTCTTAAAGATATTGATGTTCAGCCGATCTTTAACAGCTCCAGGTGCTTCATGGCAAAGGAACCGCTTGAAGATGAGATTAGAAGGATCAATTCGAGGCGAAAGAATACACGTGTCAAGGGCCATCCGGTGCATTACCTGATCCGTACATCTGACATAAAAGATGCAAAAGAGATCACGAAGGTCCTCGTAGGTAATCTTTTTTCTAATAGCAGGATCTTAAGTAAAAGATATACGGCTTTAGATGTTTATCCTGAGTCATCATGCTATGAAGAAGAACTCGAACCCATTTATGCCAGCAGTAAGAGCGGAACGGTTGTTATCTTTCTCAATTACGATAACGAGAATGAAAGCGAATTCGCTTCGAGAGGTATCGCAAACATCGAAAAACTTTGCTCAATGATGAAGAAGTACCAGAATGATGTTCTTACTATTTTCTGGATCCCTAAGAAAAGTGAACGCGCGAAAAAGAACTTGTACAGTGAGCTGGGACACACTAACCTTGTTGAGATTTGCGACAGTACAGCAGATTCAAATCGCGCGAACGAGTATCTTAAACTCCTTGCGAGCGAGAAGAACGTGAGGACTGATAAGAATCTTTTCAAGAAGATCGAAGAAGGTAAGCACTATCTGGCTTCTGAATTAAATGATATTTACGATCAGTGGTATTCGTTCAAGCTCAAAACGTCAATATATCCTCAGTATAAAGATGTTGATTCTGTAAAGAGTAAGGTTGCTGAGGAAAACCCGTGCGGTTGTGCATACGATGAACTCATGAACATGATTGGTCTTGAAAGAGCAAAAAGTGTGATCAAACAGGCTCTAGATTATAACAAGGCTCAGAAGATCTTTGCCGATAAAGGAATGAAATTCGACAGGACTTCTATGCACATGGTATTTACAGGTAATCCGGGCACGGCTAAGACGAGTGTGGCAAGACTTTTTGCGCAGATAATGAAAGACAACGATGTCCTGACAGAGGGCAAACTTGTCGAGTGCGGCCGTGCCGATCTTGTAGGAAAATATGTTGGATGGACTGCACCTACCGTAAAACGCAAATTTGCTGAAGCAAAAGGTAGTGTTCTCTTTATCGATGAAGCATATTCGTTGGTAGATGACAGAGATGGCTTGTTCGGTGATGAGGCTATTAATACTATCGTTCAGGAGATGGAAAATCACCGTGATGATGTGGTTGTTATCTTTGCGGGTTACCCGGACAAAATGGAGAAATTTCTGCAGAAGAACCCCGGACTCAGATCTCGAATTGCTTACCACGTTCCTTTTGATGATTATAACGTTGATGAGCTCTGCGACATTGCCGATCTGATTTCAAAAAAGAAAGGCCTGATTCTTGCAGAAGATGCACGCGAGAAGCTTCACGATGTATTTAATATTGCCTTGAAAGATGATGATTTCGGTAATGGCAGATACGTCAGAAATGTCATCGAGAAGGCAAAGATGGCCCAGGCATCAAGATTGGTCGCAATGGATTATTCCAATATTACCAGTGAAGATGTTAAGACGATTGTTGCATCAGACATTGAGATGCCTGTAACAAAAATCAAGACGGTCAAGTTCGGATTCTGTGCGTAAAGGAGAATAGTGATGGATAAAAGATTTGAAAACTACAAACCGGCACCTACATCTTTGCTTGAAGCTGATCCTGAAATATGCATAGATGCTGATCAGAGCAATAATTTAAAGGAAAAGGCTCATAAACTTGAAGATGCGTTTAGAAGTTTCGGAGTGGATGTGAATGTTGTGAATATTTCACACGGACCTTCAGTTACCAGATTCGAGTTGACTGCTGCAAGGGGCACGAAGATATCGAGCATTTTCGCTCTTGAAGAAGATCTTCAGCTTGCTCTGGGAGCATATTCTATAAGGATCGAAGCTCCTATTCGCGGAAAAAGTGCATTTGCAATAGAGATTCCCAATGAAGTGAAGGAAAAGGTTCATATGCGGAATCTTGTTGAGAAATATGAGTATTCGGAATCATCACCGCTTACTGTTGTTATCGGAAGGGATGTTGATGGAAGAACAGTATATTCAGACCTCGCGAATATGTATCCTCTTTTGATTGCAGGTAATATGGGTTCTGGCACAGTAATGTGTTATAACTCAATCTTGACAAGCTTGCTTGTTCACTCTTCTCCCGAAGATGTTCGTTTGATCCTAATAGATCCTAAAATTGTCGAGTTTTATCCATATAAGAATATTCCACATCTCTTGGTACCCGTAATTAATGAGTCTAAAAAAGGTGTCAGTGCTTTAATCTGGGCTGTTAATGAGATGCAGAGAAGGCTAAAGTATTTAGAAGAATGTCAGGTAAGCGATATCAATAAATATAATGAAAAATACAAAAATGATCCAAATAAGGATCATATGCCTTATTTATTGATAGTAGTATCAGAGCTTTCTGATCTCATGATTGATTATTCGTCTGAAGTTGAAAAATGCTTGTCAAGATTTGTTCCTCTTTCCAGGGCTGCCGGAATACATTTGATATTAGCAACGCAGAGACCGACATCAGATGTTATTACGAGTAATGTTTATAACAACATTGGTTCAAGGATTGCTTTTGCCGTTAATGACGTCCTTAATTCTAAAGCTATACTCCATGAGCGTGGTGCTGAGAAACTTTTGGGCCAGGGTGATATGCTCTATTTCCCAGTAACGTCGCCAGAGGCGCTAAGAGTTCAGGGCGTATTCGTAAGTGAAGAAGAAACTGAAGCAGTTGTTAATTATCTTAAAAACCAATATGGAGCTATGTATGATGAATCAGTTATTGAAGCAATAGATACAAGCTCTTTAATTGATGAATGTAAATTACCCGAAAAGATTGAACCTTATGCTTTGTTTGGTGAAACTGTTTCTTTTGTCACGTCTACTGGAAATGCAAGCGTTTCTGTAATTCAAAGACATTTTGGTATCGGATATCCGACAGCTGCCAGACTGATAGATAGATTAGAAAAAGAAGGGATAATAGGACCTTTTGAAGGTTCAAAGCCAAGAACAGTTTTAGTAACCGAGGAAGCATGGTTGAAAGCGAAGAATGCTGATATTGAGGCGGTTGTCAGCCATTATGTTAAATTAACACGAAAAGGAAATGCCCTGTGGGGAATCTGTCCGTTTCATGAAGAGAAAACACCATCGTTTGCAGTATTACCCGATAAGCGGATATTTAAATGCTACGGATGTGGAAAAGGCGGAAATGCTATTAGATTTATTATGGAAAAAGAACAACTGAATTGTGCAGATGCCATTAGATTTATTATTGAACAAGGCCTTTCAGAAAAGCTGGAAATTAATTGATGGGGCATTTCTAACCCATGCTGCCTCCTATAATCAAATCATAATAATCAAGATTTGGTATAGGAGGTTGTTTTATGAAGTATTTCATATGCGGATATAAGGGTTTAGATAAACTTCCTGAGGATACAAAGAAGTATCTTAGTGCATTAAGAACTCAGGGACATGAGTTCTTTGTAAGAAAAATAGATATCTCAGATGAACTTATTCAGACCTGCCTAACCGAAATAGGAAGTAAAAACGTTACAGTATATTCGCTGGAAGATGTTCCTGATAGCATTCCGGATGAATGGTCAACCAAGGTAGTAGAAAGACGCATGAAAGGCAACTACAGGCCATTCTGCCATTTCGACGATCGTGATCTCATCATTAGTGAAGATGCTGATTCAGGTATCATGATCTGGGATAGGACTGATATTTCAGTGTTCCTCAATATTCTGAATCTGGTATTTCAGAATAAGCCTGTCGATATCTTTCTTACAAATGACAGTTCCGTGTTCAAAGCTGATTCTGTTGAGAGTTTCTGCAGCCTTTTGCCGGAAAAGGTCTCGGAATACACCAGTACTTGGGAATCGGTACCGGAAAGACTATATCGAAAAGCGGTTGCAAGTGTTGTCGAATCTGAAGTGTTACGTCAATGCCTTTTGAATTATCCGATCGAAAAATACAGTTTGCTGGATGTTATTCTTCATTCACCGGTGTCTATTCAATTGAAAGCTGATTTGCTTAAGGAGTTGTCAGTAACGGATGATCTTTTTCATGAGGTTATCGATTCTCTGGATGAAGAGGTCGAACGAAAGAAAAGAGGCGAGATTGTAAACTGTGCCAACGCTGTTGAGAGTGTATACCATTCGGTTTCACAGAATATATTTACTGCCCATTATGAGAATTATCGTAAGGGAATAGAAGAACTGGAATTAAAACCGGGCGAATACTTTTATCTCAGACGAATAAATAATATAGGTTGCGAAGAAGGTATAGCTGCATTTTCAAATCTTGAATCGGCTCTTAAGTATATAAGGTTTTATGTAAGAAACTGGAAAAAAACAACAGAGTCATGGTTGGTTCTTGAGAAGTGGCAGAAAAAGCCCGAATCCGACAATGGCGGCTGGCTGAAGAATCTTTATACATATCTCCTGTATCTTGATGAGATCATTGATGTCAGTATAAATATGCCGCGTTTTGACGGACTTACTACTTTTGGAAATGGTTATTTGGGAGAAATCGGCTTTGGAATCGGGATGTTTATGCATTTCCCAACACCGTTTGACGCAGGCGATATCGTGAAGATTGACTGCACACCTTTCGGTTCAGTGGCGTATGCAATCGTTTTGGAAAAAGCCGGGGCAGAAGGTTTTTCCAATGGGCTTCATATACGTGTTCTTGAATATGACGGAGAGTGGAAAATCAGTTGGCTTGATGCAAGCAGGACTTCGGGGAAAATTAAGGGACCTAAGCTTTCTCCCTTATATCGTATTTCCAAACTGGAGGGAGAACTGACGGGTAATTACAGTAAGTATAAGATCATAACAGAGCTTATTGGGAATGATGAAGAAAAAGCAGAAAAACTCTTAAAGGCCTTGCTGGATAAGGAAGACGAATATGATGACGGATGTAATGAAGATGAATTTATTAAGCTGGTTAAGGAGATCTTCCCTGAGTATGAGTTGCCTGTCGAGATCAATCCAGATGATGACATCATCATCACAGAATGTGAGTACATAAAAAAGCAGAAGATAAGGTTTTCCGATATACACGATCCTGAAGATGGTTATGTATGGAAATACGACTGGAAGAATACGGAAATAAATGTCATCCGTGAGAATGACTGTGCAGTTATCCTTTCTGTCCGGACAAAAGATAAGAGTGACGGTCTTGTAGTAGCTTTAGACAAGGAAGACAGGCAACCGATATATGCTGCCAAAGCGGACGGCTGTATTGATGTTACAGGTGTCAACGGATGGTATTTGGCTCTGTGTGAGGTAATACGTCCTGATAACACTAAAAAGCTGAGGATATATGATTTCTGCGGGACATTGGATCCGTATTTCACATGTGATAATGTGCTCCGTCGTGAAGAGCCTTTCGATTTAAAAGAATGGGACGAGGCACATCTTGAAATTGAGGATAACAAACTGTTCGTTGTTGTTGACGGTAAACGTTATCTGTATGTGCATGACCTAAATGAACGAAAATACGTGAAGATCAAAGATTTAAAGGAGGATAAAGAAAATGGAGATTGATATTAAGCATGCATGTTCCTTTACAGGACACAGGCCCGAAAGGCTTGAAATGAGCGAGGACAAGGTAATTTCATGGCTTGAAGAACAGATAAGAAAGGCCGTAGAGGACGGCTATACCGACTTTATCTCTGGTATGCAGAGAGGAGTGGATATCTGGGCAGCCGAAATAGTCTTAAAGCTCAAGAAGGAGGGCCAGAAAGTCCATTTGGTTTCTGCCTGTGCCTGGAATGGTATGGAAAAAGATTGGGAACCTGAGTGGAAGAAGAGATATACCAAGATCCTTATGGGTTCCGACAAGATCGTTTATGTAAGTAATAAGCCGGGAAGAGCGGCGTTCTTCGACAGAAACCACTGGATGGTTGATAACTCATCAAGGCTTATCGGTGTTTATACCGGTGCTCCGGGCGGAACTAAAGAAACTGTTTGGTATGCAAAGAATCACGGCCTTGAGGTAATTACGATTAAGAATTAAGAGGTTTTATGAGAGGCGTATTTTGGATAGTGGAAGATGAATTAAAAGCTTTTGTTTTCGAAGAAGGGGCTGAGTATGGCGTTGCCAAGTCCGGCAATACCTTGAACCATAAGCTCTTATGGGACTCTGTAAGACCTGCAAAGTGCAACAGAGCGTTCGATTACTATCCCAGAGGCAGGGTTGATTATAACGGCAAAGGAAGACCGGTCATATATATGAATCCCAATATAGGTGAGGAGTATGTTGCCGGAATCAAGAAAGCTTTCGGCCTTACAGAAGACCCGATAATCCATTACGATGGCAGCGAACACTATAAGTGTTATCTGGACCGATGAGGTGAGATAGATGATAGGCTTTGACGAAAACCCTATACTGACAATCAAAGGCGATCAGCAGGATGCTATACGCTTTATGCTGAAAGACAGATCATATGCTCTTGTGAAAAATCCTCCGAAGTGGAATCTGTCAGGTGTAATAGATGTGTTTTCTTTTAACTGCGGAATCAGGGAGCTTGATTCGGATGTGCCAATTGAGAGGTGTTCCTACTGCCTTTGCCTTGACCACAAAAGAAGTGACAAAGGTTGGCCTCAGGAACGTTTTGCTAACGAATTCGTACAATCTGATAACAGTACTACTGTATCTGTTCCGGATATAGACGAATTTCTGGCCTTTGTTGCAGATAAGGAGCTGGTATTTAATAACCATTTCATTAATGCAGGCGGAGATTTGGAAAGCATAATCAGAAGTACGATAACTGATTGTTTTTTGTTGATAAAGAATCATCAGTCTGAATTATGGAATAATAACTACGATGTCAGAATATACCTTACCAGGATAGGTGATGATGCTTCACTTTCTGTTGATGGATTAACTTCTGCTGATATACGTGATTTTACGCTGAATTACAGGTTGCTTGATTATCTTCAGAAAGAAACAGAGGGATACTGGCGTAAAGATCTAAAGGATTTCTCACTGAGATTTGAATCATGCTCGGATAAGACAGCAGCTTCCTATTTTTTGAAGTGTATTCATCCATTGCCGAAATACTCGTTAGAACCGATTGGAATACTGTGCTACAGGTTTTCTGTATTTATCTTGCCAAATATGATCACTCGCGAAAGGGCTAAGGAACTTACCAAAGAGGAGAAGGCTTTTGATTTTGTTAAGGGTATAGATTACAAGATCGATTCAATCCAGGTAAATACTGCAACCTGCACTCCAAGCATTGAGGAACTTGAAGCTGAGCTCAGTATGGATTTGAGAGAAATGGATGCGGACTAAACCAGGAGAAGGATAAAGGAAATATAAAGATGAAAAATAATACGAAATCAGATGCTGGTGAAATCGAATATGGACGAGTTGTAGTCATTCTTGCCGATAATCCAATCAAGGGCTTTGAAGATGTTTATTACCTTCCAGAATATAAAATGTACCTAAATAAGCACGCTGTTATCATTAATAGTATTACTGGAAATGTTTTAGGTAAGAATAAACTTCACGATACGCTTTTGAACGAGATATCCGGCAATCATATTGTCCCAATTACAAAATGTGCTCAAGCTACTTTTGAAAATGGCCGAATGAGAGATGATGCGGTTAATTTGGAGATCTTGAGTGAAGAACAATTAGAATTTATTAATAGTCTCTTTGTTGACTGATATTCTAGGAATAGTGCATCAGTCACCCCAGGAATTAATGCCCCTAATTTAGCCCATGCCTCGTTTTAAACTGTTGGAAAAGGAGGCAGATAAATGGATATTACAAGTTTTATTAATTCAAAAGATATTCGCGAATACCATAAACAGATCGGTTACGAATACAACTCTGTTGAAGCGGCGTGGCTTGTCTCGCAGTGCAACAGCAAAACTCTTGAACAGAAGCATGAGGCGTGGCTGTGGATAATCGACAACATGCCGGATATGGAAATTAAGGACTGCGGCAGATGGGATGGTCACTTTAGAAAAAGAGAAGAGATCCAAGCCAATGTCGAATCTATCCATAAACTTCTTCGTGATTACATGGAAATGGAAGATGCCTTTATCAAAGAATTTGAGGAAAACACCGGCGGCTGGTTCTATACGTATAAGTATTATTACAGTTCCTTCAAATACCGTTGCGGTTCAAGTGATTTAGTAGGTTTTTTCTCTACTTACGAAAAATGTGTGAATCATATCCAGGATAACGTTGATGCTGAAGACAGCAACCTTATAGAAATAAAGCGCACGCTTCCTGATGAAGGTGATGTCTTCCGTGGCGATATTATGATCGATCTGTCGGGAAGGATCATGGAAGTATCTCCCAACTACAGCGAAAGTGAGAATAAGCGATGGTATGAAATTGACGGCTTCTTTGACGAACTGTGGTTCTGTTTCCCGGTACCGTTTAAGCGCGGCGACATCGTATCCATATGCAACCGTTACCATCCTGAGGATCGCGAACCGATAGTTATAGACGGCATCATCGTTCCTCACGGCTGGGATGAAGAAGAATACACCAAGAAGCGCCGTGATCACGGAGATACGTCAGACATGAATATATGGGGCTATGCTGCCAATGTGGAATGGGTCGGCGGATATCGCAGTGTATACAGCGAAGTGTGGTGGAACTATATGGATGCGGAATACTACAGCAATGAGCTGAAAGGAAATAACCGCGTGCTTAAGCCCGTTAGCAACTGGCTTAAAGGTGAACTCGGTGATGCGTTGGATCTGCTTCTGGCAGGCTATCACCACATCGTGATGGAAGAATATTTAGCTGAGACAGTTCCTTCACTTTATACGAAAGAAGGACTTGAAAAGGCCGGATTCCCGGCGGAAGGAGATGAATGATATGAAATTGGCATTAGCTTTATCTGAAAGGGCAGATCTTCAGGAAAAAATAGGAGATCTTGCTGCAAGACTTAACAAGAACGCAAAAGTACAGGAAGGTGAGAAGCCGACTGAAGATCCGAATGTCTTGATCAGGGAACTGGACAGTTGTTATGAACGCCTCGAGGTTCTTATAGCAAAGATCAATCACACAAATGATGTCACTATGTGCGGTGATGTCTCTTTGGTTGAGCTTCTGGCAAAAAGAGAGTGTCTTCTTGGAAAAATCCAGAAAATGAAGAGTTTTCTTTTAAAATCTAGCGATCTCATTGACCGTTACTATACAAAGTCTGAAGTTAGGATTTACAGTACAGTCCCAGTAGCAGAACTCCAGGAGAAACTTGATGCTCTTTGTAAGGAATACAGGACTTTGGATGATAAGATTCAGGAACTCAATTGGACAACAGAATTAATCTGATATTGCAGGTAGTCAGGCCGGGGTGAACAAGATCTCTCAGCGGATGAGAATGATCCGCTCGTACTGTGTGGACAGTGTAATGAGTAGCAGAGGCTATGATCACGGAAATAGAAGGGTTCAAATCCCTATGACAAATCAAGCTGTACGCAACACCTGTTTATACACGATGATTCACGATTTACTACCGATTGTTAACCGGTTGACGAGGGTGGGAAAGGGGAAAATATCTATCAGTGCGACAACATAAGATCAAGAAATACATAATTCATATACTTGCTATTCCTGCCATCGGGCCAGAAGTCCTTGATCTTCCTATGAGCAGGAGTGCCATCATTGCATGTACAAGCAGGGATAACAGGTATTTGAATCTCTTCCCGGAAAAGCAGAAATGCATTGTGCCTTTTGCCGATGTTGAAGACCCGAATCATCCTATGGCCATAAGAGGTGCTCATGCCCGATTTATCATCAGGTTCTTAAGAAATCTTCCCGATGAAGTAACTGATCTCTATATATGCTGTTCCAAAGGCGGATCCAGGTCACCAGCCGTTGCTGCTGCGGTTCTTCGCATGTCCGGGAGAAGTGACAAAATCGTATGGAAAAACCCGTTCTATGTACCTAATAAACTTGTATATCAGGTTATTTGCAAGGAGTTCGGTCTGTTTGCGCCGAATTGGTATGTTAAACGGCTGGTCGAACTAAACTGGCAATGCTATATGAGAGCCGCCCGATACGGTGATGCAGGCAAATACGAACGCTGGCAGATTATAGGATTATAATATATTTGTAATTGCTTCTATTATTTTTTCTGTATTTCTGATAATGTCCGACTCAAAATCAATACTCACGTCGATAGTCTTATGTTCTACAGTACGGGTACCGCCTCTGGCTATCAAGAGTATTCCGTTTTCGAGGTCTTTGCAGATGAGCGTGATTATTCGGATTGTTTCCGGATATGGGTTCTCCCCATCTCCACAGTATGTCTCATTTGAAAGGCAGAATGTAAACTTAGGACAGTAATCTTCATCTGGTATATTCTCGCCTTCTGTATCATATTCGGACATATCCGGATCATATAGCTCATCGTCTTGGTCAAGATGATCAAGACCAGCATTTCTTATCCAAGCAGAATCGTAAATATTCAGTGCCTGAATTACTCCGGCATTGATCAAATGATCATATAAATCTCTGCGGCCGCTTCTGGTAACGTTATCTGGCATATGAGACATCCTCCGTCATAGCTGCAATCGGTTGTTTTTGAACTTTTCCATACATTTCATTATAAACTATGGGCAAAGTAAACACCTCGCAAAAGTCTCCTCAAAACAGATTATATTTTAGTGCTTAGTTGCAGGCTGCCCCGGTTTACCACCGAAATCAACAATCTCGTATATAAAATCTTTGTCAGTATAGGTCTTCTTTAATCGTTTTTCATCAATCAAAGCAGCCGTTGCTTTATTGACATATAATTCTTTCAGAGTTGGAATAGAATAAATGGCTTCAATGTTTTCAAGATAGTATTCATCCAATTCTATCTGAACCAGTTTATTAAGACCTTTTAAGAACTCAAGGTCAATTACGTCTGTGTTATATAAGCCGACTTCTTTCAGATTCTTGCACCTTGTTATGACAGAAGTGTCCTGAATTGTATTGTAATCGATGAATACTTCCTCTAGGTTCGGATAATCAATTAAGAAAGAGAAATCCTTGATCCAATTACATCCAAGAACAACTCTTTTGATTTCTTTCATATCTTTATAAGAATCGAACTTGTTCATGTCGATGTTTATCAGGGTCAAATTTCCGGTTTCTTTGGCGGTGATGATCCTTTTTTCGTATTCCTCGTTTTCGTCATGGATAAAATAATAAGCCAGATGTAATGATCTGGTCATTATCTCGTTTCTGACGTTCATGGGTTCAAGAACAACGGCATATTTACTGAATCTGATAACCCACTCGACAATATCAACCTCGCTGCTCTTAACGTGAACAGTCAGACTGTTGGAAGATGCCGGTGCAGGATCAATTGTTATTCCTGTACCAAAAGTATCGATGACCTCTCCAAGTATTGTTTTATCAATAGACATAGTTACATTAACGACTTTGCCTGATTTCAGGTAGCGGTGTTCAGTAATATATTCTTCCGGGTGTGATTTGATCCTTCCCATTTCAGCGCAGGAAGCATAATCTTCGTCAAGCGGAATAACATCGCTCATTCTGTCGATGCGGAAGCTCTTGACCTTGGAGGAGGAATCTTCTTTACCCAAAAGAAAGTAGTTGCCTTCGGATGTAACGATTCTGTACGGACTGACAATGAGAGGCTTTATACTAACTCTGTGGAGTTCTTTGTCTGTGTCATACTCATTAATATAGAAAGAAACTTTCTTGTGCTGATTAATTGCTCTGTTAATATCACCGATCTTCAAAAAGAAATCCGGTTTAACTGTGTGATACTCTTTGTCGATGTTCTTGTAACATTCGAACTTCTCACTAAATGAATTATCACTGAGTTTGATAAGCTTTTTAATGATTGATTCGGCATGCTTATAATTTATATGCTTCGAAAACTGCACGGCGTCGATCAGTACCATTAATTCATCATCTGAGAATGAATCATCGTTGGGTTTTATTTCCAGCCAGTAGTTTGTGTATTTTGCTGAAGAAGTACGAGGAACTACATCATAATGAATACAGAATCGGTCATGCTTCCAATTTCCGCTTGAGTCTAATCCATATAATTCTCTTAAGTATTTCAGAGCCTTATTAATAGTCTTACGGTCACAAGTGTGATCAGGATAATCCTTTGCGATGTAATTGCCTATTTCTGTCGGAGTTTTAGAATTATCCTCTGATGTATAACGCTTGAGTATTTCAAAAACTAATTCTCTGTGAATGTTGTGTGTCATTGTTCATTCCTCCATTAGGCGGTGATGAATCCTTTAA
>JAEEGL010145894.1_pt1 | contig 13586 bp, 8 predicted proteins | sample 9134231 | NCBI WGS metagenome assembly JAEEGL01 (sample SAMN16246548, study PRJNA631951) | gut metagenome | biome: gut microbiome; feature: rumen; material: fiber-attached | host: Bos | place: Iran: Karaj | collected 2018-10
AATTATGAGTAACACGAAAGAAAAACTCTTCGAGGAATTTAAGGCTCCAAGCCGTCAGGAATGGCTCGACAAGATTGAGGTGGACCTGAAGGGAGCAGACTTCCAGAAGCGCTTGGTGTGGAAAACGCCCGAGGGTTTCAGTGTGCAGCCTTTCTACATGCGAGAGGATGTGGAAAAGCTTTCAACCCCTAATGCCCTGCCGGGTGAGTACCCGTTTGTGAGGGGCAACAAGAAAGATGACAACACCTGGTACATACGTCAGGAGATCAAGGCCGACGATGCTGCTGAGGCAAACAAGAAAGCGCTGGATGTGCTGAACAAGGGCATCGATTCGCTGTCATTCAAAATACCCGGAAATGCGGTGTCAAAGGAGTTCGTAGAGCAGCTGCTCGACGGTATATACTGCGACATCGTGGAGGTAAACTTCAGCACCTGCAAGAGGCACTCGCTGGAGTTGGCAGAGATATTGGTGGAGTACTTTGAGAAGAAAGGCTATGACAAGTCTAAGGTGGTAGGCTCCATCGACTGGGATCCTATGGAGAAGATGGTGATGGACGGCAAGAACGTAGAGCCGCTGCTGGCCTTCGCTCCGGCTCTGGTGAACACGCTGAAGGACTATCCTCACTTCCGTTGCATCGCGGTCAACGCGCTCTCGCTGAGCAATTCCGGCACCTACTGCATGCAGGAGTTGGGCTACGCTCTGGCATGGGGCAACGAGTATATGCAGCTGCTGACAGATGCCGGCGTGGATGCTGACCTGGCTGCAAGCAAGATAAAGTTCAACATGGGTATCTCAGAGAACTACTTCATGGAGATAGCCAAGTTCCGCGCAGGAAGGATGCTGTGGGCTCATGTGGTGAAGCAGTACGGGCCTAAGGACGACAAGTCTTGCCAGATGTGCGTCAATGCTGTCACATCTACGTATAACATGACGCTCTTTGACGCCTATGTCAATATGCTCCGCTCTCAGACGGAGACGATGTCGGCATCCCTGGGCGGTGTACACTCTATTGTTGTAACGCCGTTTGATGCAGCATACGAGACTCCGGATGACTTCTCTGAGCGCATAGCACGCAATCAGCAGCTGCTGCTGAAGGAGGAGTGTCACTTCAATACCATTGTGGATCCATCTGCCGGCTCTTACTACATAGAGACGCTGACCGAGAGCCTCGCTCAGCAGGCTTGGCAGCTGTTCCTCTCCGTAGAGGGTGAGGGCGGTTTCCTCGCAGCCGTAAAGGCAGGTACCGTGCAGGATGCTGTAAACGCAACCAACGAGAAGCGCCACACGCTGGCTGCCCAGCGCAGGGAGTTCATACTGGGTACTAACCAGTTCCCGAACTTCAACGAGAAGAGCGAGGGCAAGCGTCCTCTTGACAAGTGCTGCTGCTGTGGCAAGAAGGCTGAGGAGGAGCAGAGCGAGCTGAAGGCTATCCACGCTACACGCATGGCAGAGGACTTCGAGTTGCTGCGCATAGCTACCGAGCAGGCAGAGAAGCAGCCTGTTGCGTTCATGCTGACCATCGGAAACCTTGTATGGCGTCAGGCACGCGCACAATTCTCTTGTAACTTCCTCGCATCTGCAGGATATAAGGTTATTGACAACCTCGGATTCCAGACAGTAGAGGAGGGTGTAGATGCTGCACTTGAGGCAGGAGCCGACATCGTGGTGATATGTTCATCAGATGACGAATATGCAGAGTATGCTATTCCGGCTTACAAGTACCTCAACGGACGTGCAATGTTTGTCGTGGCAGGAGCTCCAGCATGTGCCGAAGACCTGAAGAAGGAAGGCATAGAGAACTTTATCCACGTGAAGGTAAACCAGTTGGAGACATTGAAGGAGTATAATCAGAAACTCGGAATAAAGTAATACTATGGCTAGAAAAGATTTCAACAATATCAACATCTTCTCTGGCATAGAGAAGAAAGACGGTTCTGCTTGGCAGAAAGAGAATAACATACAGTATGTTTGGAAGACTCCTGAGCATATAGAGGTAAAGCCTGTATATACGAAGGAAGACCTTGAGGGTATGGAACACTTGGACTTTACCGCCGGTATTCCTCCGTTCCTGCGTGGTCCTTACTCCATGATGTACCCCTTCCGCCCTTGGACTATCCGTCAGTATGCGGGCTTCTCGACGGCAGAGGAGTCAAACGCGTTCTATCGCCGCAACCTGGCATCAGGTCAGAAAGGTCTTTCAGTAGCCTTTGACCTGCCAACACACCGCGGATACGACCCGGACAACCTGCGCGTAGTAGGCGATGTAGGTAAGGCTGGCGTGTCAATCTGTTCTGTGGAGAACATGAAGGTGCTCTTTGACGGCATACCTCTCAACAAGATGTCTGTCTCAATGACGATGAACGGTGCCGTGCTGCCTATCATGGCCTTCTATATCGTGGCAGGCCTGGAGCAGGGTGCCAAGCTGGAGGAGATGGCAGGAACTATTCAGAACGATATCCTGAAGGAGTTCATGGTGCGTAACACATATATTTACCCACCTGCCTTCTCAATGAAGATTATCGCAGACATCTTTGAGTACACCTCACAGAACATGCCTAAGTTCAATTCAATCTCCATCTCAGGCTATCACATGCAAGAGGCTGGTGCTACGGCAGATATCGAGCTTGCTTATACTCTTGCTGACGGTCTGGAGTACCTCCGTGCAGGTGTGAATGCAGGCATCGATATTGATGCCTTCGCGCCTCGTCTGTCATTCTTCTGGGCTATAGGTACCAATCACTTCATGGAGATAGCAAAGATGCGTGCGGGTCGTCTGTTGTGGGCTAAGATAGTGAAGAGCTTCGGCGCCAAGAATCCTAAGTCAATGGCTCTGCGTACTCACTCCCAGACATCCGGATGGTCTCTGACGGAGCAAGATCCATTCAACAATGTGGGCCGCACGGCGATAGAGGCTATGGCAGCCGTACTGGGTCACACGCAGTCGCTGCACACCAACTCGCTCGATGAGGCTATTGCCCTGCCTACCGATTTCTCAGCACGTATCGCGCGTAACACGCAGATATACATACAGAATGAGACGAAGGTGTGCAAGGAGATAGATCCTTGGGCAGGCTCATACTATGTAGAGACTCTGACCAACGAACTGGTACACAAGGCGTGGGCACTCATTCAGGAGATAGAAAGCCTCGGCGGTATGGCGAAGGCCATTGAGACCGGTGTGCCCAAGATGCGTATCGAGGAGGCAGCAGCACGTACTCAGGCTCGTATCGACTCAGGTCAGCAGACCATCGTCGGTACCAACAAGTATCGTCTGGATCATGAGGACCCGATTGATATCCTTGAGGTAGATAACTCAGCCGTTCGCAAGCAGCAGCAGGAGGCTCTCGCAGAGCTCAGGGCTAACCGTGACGAAGCAAAGGTGAAGGAGACGCTTGACGCTCTGACACGCGTTGTGGAAACAGGCGAGGGTAATCTGCTGGCAGCAGCCGTAGAGTGCGCCAAGGTGCGCTGCACGCTGGGAGAAATCTCAGATGCGTGCGAGAAAGTAGTAGGACGTTATAAAGCTGTAATCAGAACAATATCAGGAGTGTATAGCGCAGAAGCAAAGAACGACGACCTCTTCAAGGAGGCTTGTCGATTGACAGAAAAGTTCGCTAAGAAGGAAGGCCGCCGTCCACGTATCTTCATTGCCAAGATGGGTCAGGACGGTCACGACCGTGGAGCGAAGGTGGTAGCCACAGGCTATGCTGACTGTGGATATGACGTGGATATGGGACCTCTGTTCCAGACACCGGCCGAAGCAGCACGCGAGGCCGTGGAGAACGATGTGCACATCGTAGGCGTATCGTCACTCGCAGCAGGTCATAAGACCCTCATACCACAACTCTTCGAGGAATTGAAGAAACTGGGACGCGAGGACATCATGGTGATAGCCGGCGGTGTGATACCTGCTCAGGATTATGACTTCCTCTACAAGGCAGGTGTAGCAGCAATCTTCGGCCCTGGAACGCCGGTGGCCAAGTCTGCCGTTGAAATGATGAAGATTCTTATGGGTGAGGAATGATCCTGCAGTCTTTATCCATACTGAATTATAAGAACATAGAAGCAGCTGACCTTGAGTTTTCGCCCAAGGTCAACTGCTTTATCGGTAATAACGGCGAGGGTAAGACAAACTTACTCGACGCCGTTTATTTTCTGTCCTTCTGCCATTCGGCAAGCTCCACGATGGATTCCCTTGCCATACGCCATGATGCTGACTTCTTCATGATAGGCGGCGAATTTCTGGATGATGTGACGTCTCAGGAAATCTCTGTCAATGCAAGCATGAAGCGCGGACACAAGAAGATTTTCCGCAAGAACGGCAAGGCCTACACACGCCTCTCAGAGCATATCGGATTGATACCTCTTATAATAGTGTCACCTGGGGATGTGGTGCTTATCACGGGCAGTTCGGAGGACAGGCGAAGGTTCCTGGACATAGGCATTTCGCAGTATGACAACGGTTACATCAATCACCTGAACCGCTATAACCGCGCCCTGCAGTCACGCAACGCCCTGCTGAAGATGGCGGAGAACGGCGGAGAGGTGGATATGAGCGTGATGGAACTGTGGGAAGAGGAAATGGCACGCAGCGGCGAGGAACTGTATAGAAGGCGCAAGGACTTTGTGGACGAGATAATACCGATATTCAGCGAGATAAATCGCAGGATATCAGGCGAGAAGGAGGAAGTGTCTCTCCGGTACGTGTCACATTGCAGCCGCGGCCCTCTGCTTGAGGTCATACAGCGAGACCGAGCAAAGGATTTCGCTGTGGGATATTCTCTGCATGGGGTTCACAGGGATGATATGGAAATGCTCATAGGCAACTATCCCATGAAGCGGGAAGCCTCGCAGGGACAGTCAAAGACATTCGTCATAGCACTACGGCTGGCTCTCTTTGAGCTATTGAAAAAACATTCCTCCACGCCCATACTGTTGCTCGATGACATCTTTGACAAACTGGATGCCGACCGAGTGGAGAACATAGTAAACATCGTAGCCGGAGATGACTATGGACAGATATTCATAACTGACACCAATCGCGAGCATCTGGACAGAATCCTTTCTACAGCCAATACAGATTATAGGTTATATCACGTAAAAGACGGTAAGTTCGTGGTACACAATGCATAATGCATAATACATAGTGTGTAATTCATAATGCCGCCACCGTGCCCTGTCGTTCTTTGCTGAGCAAAGCTTCACAAGTGCCGAGCGCTCAGTGGGGGACATTAACATACAGCTACCATGTTTCGCAATCGACCGAAAGACATATCAGTTTTATTGCAGCAGTTTCTCCGTGACAACTGCTTAGAGACTCCCATGTTGCAGCAGCGCTTGCTGAATGTCTGGGAGGAGGTAGCCGGCGATACCGTTGCGAAATATACAGAGGAAAAGACTATCAAGAATCAGAAACTGATAGTAAAGATCAGCAATTCTGCCTTACGTGCAGACCTCCAGATGAAGAGGACAGCCCTGAAGGATGCCCTGAATAAAAGGGTAGGGGCTTTCATCATTTCCGACATTATCCTGCGCTAAGCAAACAGTTAGACAGACCCCATTGATAGGTCTGTAACAGGAACCTTCACTTTCTTTATGCGAAAATAAATGAAATTTAATCTGTTATGCTATTGCGCAAACGGAAAAGTTTTCGTAATTTTGCAATCAGAATGAACTTTTTTGAAATATAACAGCACGCACTATGAGAAAATTTCTTGTAATGTCATTACTTTTGACATTGGGAATGCTGCAAGGCTCTGCAGCAAAGAAGAAGGAAGTGAAGGAATTTTGGCCAGACGGTACCGAAATGTCTGCATGGTTTAAGGAAGTAAAGCCGGTAGATGTGAGCAGTCTGGGCAAGCAGTATCGTCTGACAGATTACAACATCTTTGCTGACGGTCGTGTTCATACGGCTGAGATACAGGCACTTATAGACCGTGCGGCTCAGGAGGGCGGCGGCGTAATTGTGGTGCCTCAGGGCATATACATGACGGGCGGTCTGATATTCAAGCAGGGCACTCACCTGCATCTCGAAGAGGGTGCTATACTTATGGGCTCAGACTTTATCGGCGACTATCCTTTGGGCAAGACGCGAATAGAGGGTGAGACATGTACGTATTTCGGTGCTCTGATAAATGCTGACGGCCTCGATGGATTTACCATCTCCGGAAGCGGCACCATCGACGGCAACGGCTTGAAGTATCACAAACAGTTCTGGCTGCGCAGAAAGTGGAACCGCCAATGCACGAACAAGGATGAGCAGCGTCCACGTCTGCTGTACGTCTCCAACTGTAAGAATGTGCAGGTGGAGGGTGTGAACCTCCAGAACTCAGCCTTCTGGACAACACATTTCTATAACTCAGAGCGCGTGAAGCTGATAGGCCTGCATATCTGCTCGCTCGCCAAGCCCGATGACAGCAAGGGACCTTCCACCGATGCCATAGACCTTGATGTGGTAAAGGATGTGCTGGTGAAGGACTGCTTTATGGCGGTAAACGATGATGCCGTAGTGCTGAAGGGCGGTAAAGGTCCTTATGCCGATGCATTTGAGAAGGACTATCCCGGAGTGAAAATCCCCGATGAGAGCGTGGGTAACGGTATGAACGAGCGCGTACTGATAGAGGATTGCGAGTATGGCTTCTCACACGGATGCCTCACGATTGGTTCGGAGTCTGTACATACACGCAACGTCATTCTGCGCAGGATAAACATTTCGCGTCAGGGCAACAATCTTCTGTGGCTCAAGATGCGTCCAGATACTCCGCAGCTGTATGAATACATAACGGTTGAGGACATCCGCGGTAAGGTGAAGAACTTCATCCTCGTGGCTCCTTGGAAACAGTTCTATGACCTGAAGGGACGTCAGGACAGTCCTTTGTCATACTCTGACCATATCACGATGAAGAACTGTAATGTGGAGTGCAACACCTTCTTCAACGTAAAGCAGCAGGAGGAAGTGTATCATCTGTCTAATTTCCATTTTGAGAACCTGAACATCAAGGCCTCTGACACATCATTCCATCCAGAGGTTGTGGAGGGATTTACCTACAAGGGTCTGAACGTATCAAAATAAGATATAATGAAAATTGCAGAACTATAAGATTATCAAGATGCTTGGAAGATGTATGATGATGTTGCTCTCTGCGATGCTTGTCTGCGGATGCGGCAAGCGCGGCGGAGAAGCGGAACAGGCTGCCAGTCATGCCTCTTCCTATGATGTGGATATAGAGTTGAAGGGTGACTCGATGCTCTATGGTCTGACGTGTGACGGTACAGGTGATTCTACCGTAATCATCTGGCCCTTCAGCGGCGACCCTATAACGCTGAACTGTATTGACGCCAAGCAGCAGGGGAACATCATAGGAAAACCTCAGATAGGCGACTGGATTGCCGTGATGAGAAATCCGAGTGACACGCTTGAGGCAACATTCATAATCAACCTCGATCAGCTCAAAGGCACGTGGACATACCCCGTGATGCCCGTGATGAAAGAGTTGCAGAACATGAGCCGGCGCATGCAGCGACGCATGATGGCCTCTATGTCTGACTCTATCAAGCAGACCTTCTTTGTGCCGCGAGAGTACGGCTTTACGTTGAAGAGGTCAAGTCAGGCGCAAGCGGTAGGAAGGGTAATGCGCAGCAATACGCTGGAGGATGATTCTCCCGTCGTTTACCCAGAAGTGAAGAACTACGTGAAGTGGCATGTGTGGAACGGACATCTGCTCCTTGTGAGTGCCAAGCGTCCCGCATCGGGAGGCAACAATCCAGACGTTATGGCCAAGCCTGTCGTAGAGGTAGATACGATGAACTTCGTGCATCTGGATGATGACTCGCTCATAATGTCTCTTAATGGAACGACATACGGCTTCCATAGAAAGGCCAACGCAATGGTGGCAAATGCCGCAGCGGCAAAGGCTCAAGCTAAGATAGACGAACAAAAGAACAAAACAAATAAAGAGTAAAATGGCAAGAATAATAATGATAGGAGCAGGTGGTGTTGCCACCGTATGTGCTCACAAGATAGCACAGAACGAAGACGTGTTCAGCGACTTCATGATAGCAAGCCGTCGTAAGGAGAAGTGTGACGAAATAGTAAAAAGCCTGAATGCCAAAGGCATAGGCCAGCACATGAATATCTCTACGGCACAGGTGGATGCTGATGACGTAGAGCAGCTGAAGGCTCTGTTCAGCGACTTCCGTCCTGAGCTGTGCATCAATCTTGCTCTGCCTTATCAGGACCTGACGATAATGGATGCCTGCCTGGCTTGCGGCGTGAACTATCTGGACACAGCCAACTATGAGCCGCGCGACGAGGCACACTTCGAGTACTCATGGCAATGGGCTTATATGGACCGTTTCCGCGAAGCAGGACTCACGGCAATCCTCGGTTGCGGCTTTGACCCGGGAGTGAGCGGCATCTATACCGCGTACGCTGCTAAGCACCACTTTGACGAGATACACAATCTGGACATCGTGGATTGTAACGGAGGAAATCACCATAAGGCATTCGCAACAAACTTCAATCCGGAGATAAACATCCGCGAGATAACCCAGAAGGGACTATATTATAAGGATGGCGAGTGGATAGAGACGGAGCCCCTGGAGATACATAAATCTCTGACATATCCGGAGATAGGCCCACGTGAGTCTTACCTGATGCATCATGAGGAGCTGGAGTCTCTTGTCAAGAACTATCCCACCATACGTCAGGCTCGTTTCTGGATGACCTTCGGACAGCAATATCTTACCTATCTTGACGTGATACAGAATATCGGTATGAGCCGCATCGACGAGATAGAGTATGAGGCTCCGCTGGTCATAGAAGAGGGAAAGACTCTCCCGCCGGGACACCCAACAACCGCAAAGGTGAAGATCGTTCCGCTTCAGTTCCTGAAGGCCGTACTGCCCAATCCGCAAGACCTCGGCGAGAACTATGACGGCGAGACATCCATAGGATGCCGCATCAGGGGAGTGAAAGACGGTAAGGAGAAGACATACTACGTGTACAACAACTGTAAGCATCAGGAGGCCTATAAGGAAACAGGCATGCAGGGCGTGTCTTATACCACAGGTGTTCCGGCTATGATCGGCGCTATGATGTTCGTTAAGGGACTATGGCGAAAGCCAGGCGTCTGGAACGTGGAGAACTTTGACCCCGATCCGTTCATGGAACAGCTGAACAAGCAAGGTCTGCCTTGGGTAGAAGTGTTCAACGAAGACCTGGAGCTGTAGTACGGTTTTCCATGATTTTTACCCCCATAAAAGAAATAAAGAGCAACAAAACGAGACACAATTTTTTAATCTCATAATACTCAGAATAAATGACAGCAGAAGAAAAAGCCGCGAAGGCGAAAGCCCTTCAGATGGCGATGCAAAAGATAGAGAAAGATTACGGTAAGGGCTCCATCATGAAGCTCGGTGACGACAAGGTGGACAATGTGGAGGTAATCCCCACAGGCTCCCTGGGACTTGACCTGGCTCTTGGCGTAGGAGGATATCCCCGCGGACGTATCATCGAGATCTATGGCCCTGAGTCATCAGGTAAGACGACCCTTGCCCTTCATGCCATAGCCGAAGCGCAGAAGATGGGAGGCATAGCAGCCTTTATCGATGCCGAGCATGCGTTTGACCGTTTCTATGCCGAGAACCTCGGGGTGGACATCGACAACCTCCTCATATCGCAGCCTGACAATGGTGAGCAGGCCCTGGCCATAGCAGAGCAGCTGATTTCATCAGCAGCCATTGACATCATCGTTATCGACTCCGTTGCCGCGCTTACGCCAAAGGCGGAGATAGAAGGAGATATGGGCGAGAACAAGGTGGGCTTGCAGGCACGCCTCATGTCGCAGGCTCTGAGAAAACTCACCTCTACTATCTCCAAGACCAATACAACCTGTATCTTCATCAACCAGATGCGTGAGAAGATAGGCGTCATGTTTGGCAATCCTGAGACAACGACGGGTGGTAATGCCCTGAAATACTACGCCTCCGTACGTATTGACGTAAGACCTTCCACGCCTATCAAGAATGGTGAAGAGATATTGGGCAAGCTCACAAAGGTGAAGGTTGTGAAGAACAAGGTGGCACCTCCGTTCCGCAAGTGCGAGTTTGACATCATGTTCGGCACGGGTATCTCAAAGATAGGTGAGATCCTTGATTTGGCTGTCAGTATGGAGATTGTCAAGAAGAGCGGCTCATGGTTCTCTTACGAAAGCACGAAACTGGCACAGGGACGTGATGCCGTACTGACTCTGCTGAAAGATAATCAGGAGCTTCTTGAGGAAATAGAGGCCAAGGTGCGCGAAAAGATAAATGAAGATAGAGGATAGGTTCATACGCTACACTCAGTTTGACACCCAGTCATGCGACGAGTCAGATACCGTTCCTTCTACGGCCAAGCAACTCGTCTTTGCCCGCTTCCTGCGGGATGAGATGATAGAAGAGGGGCTGCAAGATGTCGTTTTGACCGAACAGGGGTATCTCTACGGCACCTTGCCTGCCAACGGCGTCGATGCCGCCAGCCAGCCGGTCATAGGGTTTATATCGCATTATGACACCTCGCCCGACTGTTCCGGAGCCAACATCAAGGCGCAGATAGTGGAGCAGGATGGGGAGCGCATCATAAAGACCGACGGTACGACCCTTCTCGGAGCTGACGATAAGGCGGGCATAGCCGAGATAATGCAGGCGATGTGCTATCTCCGCGACCATCCTGAGATACTGCATGGTACCGTCAGAGTAGCCTTCAATCCTGATGAGGAGATAGGGCGCGGAGCCGACAATTTTGACGTGGAGTGCTTCGGGTGTGATTTCGCTTACACCATAGACGGAGGTGACGAGGGCGAGTTGGAATATGAGAACTTCAACGCCGCCTCTGCCCAGATTAAGATCAAGGGCTTCGTCATCCATCCCGGATACGCCAAAGGCAGGATGCGGAATGCAGCACGCATAGCTGCGGAGTTCTCACACATGATGCCTGAAGACGAGACACCCGAGACAACGGAGGGCTATGAGGGCTTCTATCACCTCACGTCACTTAGCGGAACCTGCGAGTCGGCACAGCTTACCTATATCATTCGCGACCATGACAGCAAGCTCTTTGAGCAACGTAAGGTCTTCATGCGCTCTATGGTACAGAGGATAAATGACAAGTATGGTGCCGGCACATGCAGCATTGAGATACGTGACCAGTATTACAACATGCTCAACAAGATAGAGCCCGTGATGCACATCGTGGAGCGCGCCAAGAAAGCGATGCTCGATGCCGGCGTGACCCCCAAGGTGCAGCCCATTCGCGGCGGTACAGACGGGGCACAACTGTCGTTCAAGGGACTTCCGTGTCCCAATATCTTTACTGGAGCCATCGACTTCCACGGACCTGATGAGCACGTAGCCATATCCGTCATGCAAAAGGCTATGATGACAATCGTAAATATAGTAAAGACTCCTTAACTTCTTCAGATATAAAGATATAAATGGGTATTCCTTCACTTATACAAGACCTTGCGCTCATCCTTATGGTGGCGGGTGTTGTGACGTTGATTTTCAAGAAACTCAAACAGCCGCTTGTGTTGGGTTATATCATGGCTGGTGTCATCGTCTCGCCCAACCTGCCCATAACTATGTCTGTCGTAGATCATGAGGACATAGAAACGTGGTCGTCACTTGGCGTGATGTTCCTTCTCTTTACGCTTGGCTTGGATTTCTCCTTTAAGAAAATCCTGAAGATGGGCTTTGCGCCTATTGTGGCAGCTCTCACCATCGTCTTCTGTATGATGGTGATAGGCTATAGCGTTGCCATGTCGTTCGGCTGGTCAGAGATGAATGGACTTTTCCTTGCGGGAATGCTCGCAATGTCTTCTACCACAATCATATATAAGGCCTTTGATGACTTGGGGCTCATGCAGCAGAAATTCACTTCTCTCGTCATGAGTGTGCTCATCCTTGAGGACATACTCGCCATCGTGCTGATGGTGATGCTCGGCACCATAGGCAAGGGAGGCAACTCGGACAACAGCCAGCTCTTCAGTTCCGTAATGTCCATCGGCTTCTTCCTCATTCTTTGGTTTGTCGTAGGCTTGTTCCTTGTTCCCACAATCCTTCGCGAGACCCGCAAACTGATGAACGACGAGGTGTTGCTCATCTTCTCCCTCGGTCTTTGCTGCTTCATGGCCGTCTTTGCCACGCTTGTAGGCTTCAGTAGCGCCTTCGGGGCATTCGTCATGGGTAGCATACTTGCTGAGACCGTCGATGCAAAGCGCATAGAAAAGATTGTAAAGCCGGTAAAAGATCTCTTCGGGGCAATCTTCTTCGTGTCTGTAGGCATGCTGGTGGATGTGAGCATCATAGCAGAGCAATGGCTTGCTATCGTTGTCCTCACGCTCGCCATCCTCATCGGGCAGAGTCTGTTCGGCACGTTCGGCTATCTCATTTCCGGCCAGTCGCTGAAAGCGGCAATGCGTTGCGGATTCTCGATGGCTCAGATAGGCGAGTTCTCCTTTATCATCGCCACTCTCGGACTGGAGCTGGGCGTGATAAGTGACTTCCTTTATCCCGTTGTTGTTACAGTTTCTGTCATCACCACCTTCCTTACGCCCTACATGATACGCGGAGCCGTTCCGGCCTATGAATTTGTGGAGAAAGTGATACCTCGCTCCGTCATACGTCGTATTGACCGCATGACAGGCAGCCTTGATACCTCTGAAGATGATGAGTCAAAGGAGTATTGGAAGCCGTTGCTGATCGAAATGCTGGTCAATGTGCTCATTTACTCCTGCCTCACAACTGCGGTATTAGTAATAATGGTGTCGTTTGTCAATCCGGCAATCATCAATATGTCTGTGCCAGAGGCCCGGCAGTGGGTACAATACGGATGTGCTATTGTCACAATACTCCTGATGTCACCCTTCCTGCGTGCCATCTTGATGAAGAAGAACAAGAGCGACGAGTTCAAGCACCTTTGGCTCAAGAGTCGCGGCAACAGAGCACCTCTGATAGCCACGATAATAGCCCGTGACATCCTTTCCATAGCCTTTATCTTTGCGGCAATATCCACCACTACCCAGCTGCCTGTAATCGTGGCGGTAGTTCTGGCGTTCATTATCAATTATCTCATATACAAGTCTGACTTCATCAAATACATCTCCATACGCCTGGAGCGTCTCTTCATCCAGAATCTGCGCTCCAAGGACTATGCTGAGCGCGCATCAGGAAAGCGACGTCCGTTGTTTGAGGGACATCTCCTGGATCGTGACATACACATCTCCCTCATCGAGGTGCCGCAAAGGTCCCTCTGGGCAGGCAAGACGCTGAAGGAGCTTGACCTGGGCAGCCGCTTCAATGTCCACGTCAGCAGCATCATGCGCGGAGACCGTAAGATAAATATCCCTTCAGGCAGCGACGTTATCTTCCCGCTTGACCAGCTCAATGTCATCGGTAACGACGAGCAACTGCAGAACCTGAATAATGTGATGAAACAGGAGGTCTATCCCGAGGTGGAAGACTATGAAGGCCGCGATATGAAGCTGCGGCGCTTTGTCCTGCGTCCTGATAGCCCGTTCATCGGTAACTCTCTCATAACTCTTCG
>JAEEGL010345855.1_pt1 | contig 13586 bp, 13 predicted proteins | sample 9134231 | NCBI WGS metagenome assembly JAEEGL01 (sample SAMN16246548, study PRJNA631951) | gut metagenome | biome: gut microbiome; feature: rumen; material: fiber-attached | host: Bos | place: Iran: Karaj | collected 2018-10
ATTATATGACAAGTTAAAGTCAAACAATATTTTAGGGCGGCGCTATTTCTATCCGTTGATTTCTACGTTTGAACCATACAGAGAACTTCCATCGGCACAGAATCTGCCTGTGGCACAGAAAGCAGCGGAACAGGTGATTTGCCTGCCGTTGTATCCTGATTTGGAAAGTGAAGTTGTTGAGAGAATAATTAATCTTATTGTAAAATAACATTGCCAAAGCCATTATCAATAGAAACGTTACGGAACAAGCCTGAAGGACAAACCTTCGACAGGAAAAGTGCGCGTATCGACGCCAAGGCCCTTGCTATTGTTTTGACGGCAATGGCCAATGCCGATGGTGGCTCTGTAGTTGTTGGTATTGAGGACGATGGCACTGTCACTGGCATCGACCGCTATTTGCCGCACATAAATGATTTGTTGCGTGTGCCGATTGATTATTGTAGGCCAAGCATTGAGGCTAAAGCCGAATATATCCTTTGCAAAAACGAAGAGGGGAACGACGACCACGTACTTCTTATACATATTGAGCAAAGTAACCGTATTCACGCCACCACCGCTGACGACGCTTATTTGCGTGTCGGCGACAAGTCGCATAAACTCGGATTTGAGGAACGGATGCAACTGACATTTGCAAAAGGAGTTTGCTATTTTGAAGACGAGCCTGTGGCGCAAGCCGAAATTGATGATATTGATTTGAATGCTGTTGCAGATTACTGTGCCATAATCGGATACGACCGTGATGCTCTGACCTATCTACGCACAAACAAAGGATTCGTTGTCGGCAGGAATCAGCGAGATATGATGAGTGGCGCGGCGTTACTTTTGTTTGGTAAAGAGCCCCAACGGTGGTTCCAACGCGCACGGGTGCGTGTGATATGTTTTGACGGTAACGTTGAGCAGACTGGAGCCAGAATGAACGTGGTGAAGGACGAAATGTTCGAAGGCCGCATTGTTGAAATGACAAGAAATGTTTTGGCGTTTGTGAAAACGCAGATAAAGGAACATACTTTTTTGGGCGAAGGTGCTGTCTTTCGTACGGTACCCGATTATCCGGAATTTTGTTGGACTGAACTTATTGTAAATGCCATTGCCCATCGCGATTATTCGATATCTGGCACCGATATTCAAGTGAAGATTTTTTCTGACCACCTTACTGTTGAAAGTCCTGGCATCCTTCCCGGAACTGTACGTCTTGGAAATCTTCGCACCACACATTTTTCTCGAAACCCTAAAATTGCGTTTGTACTTCGCGATTATGGATTTGTAAAGGAGTTTGGCGAAGGTATTAATCGTATTTATGAAGAGATGGAGAAGGCGGGATTGCCGGCACCTGAATTCAAGCAGGCCGACTTTATTATGCGTGCTACCATACGAAAAGTTGAAACTAATTATAAACTCAGACAGAAGAATGTCCCAGAAAATGTCCCAGAAAATGTCCCAGAAAATGTCCCAGAAAATGTCCCAGAAAAACAGAAGAGAGATATTCTTGGTGATTTGCAGAAAAACTCAAAAATTACGATGTTAGAATTGGCAAACAAATATTCCGTGGACATTAAAACCATAAAACGCGATATTGAAACTTTAAAACAAAAAGGCCTAATATCCCGTATTGGTTCCGATAAAGGTGGCTATTGGCAAGTAAACGATAATGTCGATACCCAAAAAACAGAAAACTTATGAAACTCGCTATAATGCAACCATATTTTATGCCGTATATAGGCTATTGGCAGTTGATTAAGGCTGTGGATATTTATGTTGTATATGATGATGTGAATTACATAAACAGAGGCTGGATCAATCGCAATAGAATATTGATTAATGATAAGGAATATTTATTTACGGTAGCATTAAAGAATGCAAGTCAGAATAAATTAATAAACGAAATAGAGATTTTGGACGATTTTTCAAAAATCAAAAAGCAAATTGATTTTGCCTATAAGAAGGCACCTTACTATAGCAATTCTATTGATTTGTTAAATAGAATATTCAATTACTCAAATAAAAATTTGGCAGAGTTTATATTTAATAGTATAAAGGAGGTGTGCGCATATATAGGTGTAAAATCAAAATTGATAAAATCTTCTAATCTAAACAAAAACAATTCGTTGCACGCAGGAGAAAAAATCTTGGATATATGCAGAGTGTTAAATGCTACTGAATATTATAACGCTATAGGCGGTCAAAGTTTGTATGATAAGACCGATTTTCAAAATAACCGTGTAAACTTAAAATTTTTGAAGCCAGAACTAACTCCATACAAGCAGTTTAAAAACGATTTTGTGGCGGGACTTTCAATGATAGATGTGCTAATGTTTAATTCAGTTGATGAAATAAATATGATGCTTGATAAATACGAATTAATATGAAAGATTTCAAAATAGTAGTGTGTGCTTCTGGCGGTGGTGGAAACTTCAAGGCTTTGGTTAATGCCAGAGAACAAATAGGTTACACTATATTAAAATTAATTGTGAACAAAGACTGTGGAGCCGTAGGCATCGCAAAAGAATATGGCATTCCTTATCAATGTGTTGTATCGAAAAACAACCAATACTTTGTTAAAGAATTTATTGAAGCGATTCCTTTTGAAACGGACCTAATAGTTTTGGCTGGTTATATGCCCATTTTGCCCGATTCCGTGTGTGAAAAATTTAAAAGGAAGATAATTAATACACACCCATCATTATTACCCAAGTATGGTGGAAAAGGAATGTATGGGGTTAAAGTTCAAGAGGCCGTTATGGCTGCACACGAGAAAAAAGCGGGTTGTACTATCCATTATGTTACAAAGGATATTGATGCGGGTGATATAATTTTGCAAAAAGAGATAGATGTTGATTATTCTGAAACTCCCTGGCAGTTGGGTGGTAGAGTATTTAATGAAGAAGTAAAGTTATATCCAGAAGCAATACGAATTGTAAAGAACGAACGGTCATCAAATAATAATCAAGTCTAACACCATTTATTCAATTATGGAAGATGTCTATACTGATAATTTGGGAACACCGATAATGGTATCGGTTTGTTGCCTTGTGTATAACCACGAGCCATATCTTCGTGAATGTTTTGAAGGGTTTGTAATGCAGCAGACAACATTCCCGATAGAAATACTTGTTCACGATGATGCTTCAACCGACCATTCTGCCGATATAATATGTGAGTATACTGCTAAATATCCCGACTTATTTAAACCCATCTATCAGACAGAGAATCAGTATTCCAAAGGAGTCCCGATTTCAGCAACATATCAATTTCCAAGAGTAAAAGGTAAGTATATTGCCTTATGCGAAGGCGATGACTATTGGACAGATCCCCTGAAGTTGCAGAAGCAGATGGATTTTTTGGAAGATAATTCCGATTTTGTATTATGTTTTCATAATGTAAAAGTGTGGAAGCAAAAGGAATGCGTTATGGTAGATGACTTTATTACCAAGGATGTGCCATCGGAAACTGATATTTATGAATTGGCTAAAGGAAATTACATTCATACACCATCGGTAGTTTTCAGAAATGACAATAGGGTATTCAATGCCATTTCAAAAATGGGAAAACTTGGTGTCGGAGATTATCCAATGTGGATGTTGTGTGCACAATATGGAAAGATAAAGAAATTTGATGAATGTATGGCGGTATATAGGTATGGAAGTGGGGTGTGGTCAAATGGAAATGGATTAAAAAATCTTTTAACATGGATGAAAATGATTGCAAAATTAAGTGTTGTAATAGATGATGAGGCGGTAAGAATGATTTTGGAGGAACAGAATCAAAAGTATAGTCAGCAGATTCTTGATATGTGCGATAAGGCTAACAAAAATTACATGTCATTATTGAATTCGCATTCATATCGTCTTGGCAATTTCCTTTTTAAACCATTCCGTATTCTAAAAAAGTTGTTTAAGTAATTGTCAGTATGATTTCCGTAGCCATGTGCACATATAATGGTGAACGATATATTGAAGAGCAAGTGTCTTCAATATTAAATCAATCGCAAAAGGTCGATGAAATTGTTGTATGTGATGATTGCTCTACTGATAGAACAATTAATATTCTAAAACGAATTTCATCTTTAACTAAAGATGTCGATATTCGCATATTTGTGAATGAAAGGAATATAGGTGTTTGTGCAAACTTTTACAAGGCGATGAGTTTGTGCAATGGCGATATTATATTTTTATCAGACCAAGATGACGTATGGGAGTCAGAAAAAGTTGAAACTATTTTAAATTGGTTTACAAGAAATCCGAACAAATCTGTAGTTTTTACAGATGCAGACTTGATAGATGCTGATGAGGAGTTGCTGGATGGAGCAAGTTCGTTGTGGAATTATACAGGTTTCTCATTAAAAATACAGAATCAATTTGATACAGGATACTCTTTCGAACTTATTGCTGCACAAAATAGATGTACAGGAGCAACCATGGCTTTGAGAAAGGATTTTGTTTTTGATTTTTCAAAATATTGCAATCATAGAGTTTTGCATGACGATATCATTGCTGTGGCAGCTGCTATACAAGGCAAGTTGGGTTTTATTTCACAAAAACTCATAAAGTATAGAGTTCATAATGGTCAGACTGCGGGTATATGTATGCAGGGAGAATCTGAGTGCGATAAGTATTCCGTGAATTCGAAAAGCGAATATTATTCTGATATGGAGATGTCTATACAAATGAAAGACCGATTAAATCTTTTTATTTTGAGATCGTCTATACCCAAAGCCGCCCTAATGAAAATCAACCGCTATTTTTCTGTTTATGGAATCGCAGGAATTTCTTTTTGGTATCATGATTTTGTAAAAACATTAGGTTATGTTTTGAAACGAAATAAAAATGGAATTAAATTATGAAACTCTCAGTCTTTGTAGTAACATATAATCAAGAAAAATATATCCGCCAATGCCTTGACAGCATACTGATGCAAGAGGTTGACTTTGATTACGAAGTGGTAATTGGAGAAGACCATGGAACTGATGACACAAGGGCTATTTGCGAGGAGTATGCTGAAAAATATCCGAAGGTAAGGTTGTTGCCGCTTACAGAGAATTTGGGAATAGTGAAAAATTGGAAAAGAGTATTGTCCGAATGTACAGGCGAATTTGTTGCAATGTGCGAAGGGGATGATTATTGGATGGATCCTAGAAAATTACAGAAACAGGTTTCTTTTTTGGAATCACATAAAGAATTCTCAATTTGCTGTCATAATGTTAAAGATTTAAATATTTATACGGGTCATTTTATAGATGATAGATTTACATATCAAACACAAGAAAGAACAACCATATATGATTTGTCTAAAGGTAATTATATAAGGACAGTTTCAGTTGTGTTTAGAAATGACGGCTGTGAAACTTTTATAAATATGCCATTGGTTACTCCTATTGCAGATTTCCCGTTATTTATATTACTATCAAGAAATGGATATATATATAAAATGAATGATTGCATGGCAGTATATAGAGATGGTGGAGTATGGAGTAATGGTGATCTATATATAAATAATATAGTAATGGTAAAAACATGTAAAAACCTATCCCATATATTTAAAGACCAAGTCATAAAGAGAAATTTTTATCGTATTATTTTTCGAAAAAGCGGGTTTGTTTCGGTTTTATGCTATCATCAACGGAAATATATAAAGGGAATTAAATATTTGTTTATTTCTTTATTTCATATTCAATCGTATGCTGATATAAAAATATTTATAAAAAACTATGTATTAAAAATTGGAAGTAAGGATTTAATAAAAACATTATCATAATGAGGATATTAAAACGTATTTATGACTATAATATTAAACCTCGCTATGCCAATTTATATGGAATGGAACTATATAATTATGATATAGATTTTCATTCTTCCGTATTGGGTGCACCTTATGGCGATTATAGTAAGGGGTTGTTTCGGGAAGAACAATATTCTTACGATGCAAATGGCGTTTTTGTATTCATTGGCAATAATGGTGAATATCAGTATAACCCTTGTGGAATAGCTGAGTACGCACTCGTCTGTTATGAAAGATTGATTCGGGAAGGCAGGGGAGAAGGTCCATTTCGAGTTCAAATAGAATGGTTGGAAAAGCATTGCGTGCAAATAGATGACGATAAGGTAGTATGGTATTATGATTATGTAGATGATGGATTTTTTTCAGGCATATCGCAAGGAATGGCCATTTGTGCGTTCTTAAGGGCATATCAATATTTCAATGATGAAAAGTATTTGAGGTTGGCATGGCAGTCGTTCAATTTTATGAATACAAGCTTGAATGATGGCGGTACGCGTAGTGACGAGATTCCGTTTTTATGTTGGTATGAAGAGCATCCTTCCGAAAAATCAAAAATACTCAATGGGCATATTTATTCTTTACTTGGAGTGTATGACTTGTATAGGGTTACAGGGGCTGCAGAAGTAAAGAAATGTTTCGATGCAGGAATACAGTCCATTAAAGATAACATTGATAAATATGACCTTGGTTTCTTTACAAGATATGATGCCGTGTCTGCATATCCGGCAAATAATTCGTATCATTATACACATATTACATTGTTTAAAATACTGTATAGTATCACAGGAGATGTTTTTTTTGATAGTTATGCTAAGCGTTTTGAAAAATACCAATATGGGTGGTTTTATAAATTAAGAAATATAATGTATATATTAAGGTTGACATTGAAAGCAAAAATGGAATAATATCTGATTAGGTTAGATTCCTATATTGTACGAAGAAAACACCGTTATTTTTGCGATGTTTAATATTGAATAGTACGGAATAGCCTAAATCTCTAATGAATAGTAGCCAAATATTAAAATCTCCAAACTACCGAATAACGAACCTTCAAATCAACGAAAAATGAATCTTCAAATTACCGAAACTGGATGTTTGAAACCATAAATCCCCCCTCCCAATGAAAACCTTCTATAACATATATCTCTTTTTCTCTCTTTATTTCTATCGCATTCTTGCGTGGGTATGTGGCGCTTTTCTGCGTAGGCGAAACACTAGCGATGGCATATTGTTCCTTGAAAATTTTCCAGTAGAAAATGCTGGCTATCAATATCGGGCATACAAGTGGAAGGAAATGTTTGAAAAGAATGGCCAGCGTTGCGAAGTGTTTACCATATTCGCCAATAAGAATGATTTTGATGAGCAGTTCCGAAATATGCCAATGTTGCTTGTTCGCGCAATGCGGCGACGGTTTCGTCAATGTCTGTATGCAAGACAATTCTCTGTTGTAATTGTGCGCCGCGAATTACTTCAGTTTAATGACTACGGCAACCTATTTATGGAGAAGTTTCTTTTGCAGATACACCCGAACGTAATTTTAGATTTTGACGACGACATATCTGCTTCAAAGAAAGAACCACGTAAAATCACCAACTTGTACGGTAGGTTATTGCAGGAGAATGGAAATAAATTCAATGATTCATTAAGATTGTATAAACGTTTTGTTGTTGGCTCTAATTATTTGAAGGATAGAGTATTGTCAGAAAATAGAAATATCGGTAAAGACGCTGTTTTGGTTATGCCCACCTGCGTTGATTATAATAATTCACCAACCAAAGTGTATAACAACAAGATTGGTGATATTGTATTCGGCTGGGTAGGCGGGAATCATAACCTGCATTATTTGGATATGCTTGTGGAATCGTTGAACAGACTGACGGGTGATTACAGGTTCAAACTTATTGTGGTGGCAGGGTGCGATTATGCGAACGCAAATGCAAAATTCACAATCGAAAACAAAAAATGGAGTCTTGAATCGGAAAAAGATTTGATTAGGGTTTTCGATATCGGATTGATGCCTATTGAGGACAACGCTGTGGGCCGAGGAAAATGTGGCTTCAAGTTGCTGCAGTATATGGGATTGGGAGTTATCGGTATAGCAACAAATGTTATCGTAAACGGAGAAATAATAACCGATGGAGAAAACGGATTTTTAGTTAATCCCGACAATTCTGACTGGTATGAGGTTTTGAAAAAGGCGCTATCTTTACAAAGCAAATATGAAGAGATGGGTGCTAATGCAAGAAAAACAGTTGAGGAAAGGTATTCTTTTGAGGCGAATGCACCCCGATATATTGAGTTTATACAAAAAATGATTGTTTAAAACATTAAAGGAGAACAATATGAAGAGCGATAATATATTGATTTTGGCACCGCATACTGATGATGGAGAATTGGGCGTCGGTGGAACCATAAGCCGTTTCATTGAGGAAGGCGCAAATGTTTATTACGCGGCATTTTCGACGGCTGAGCAGTCGGTGCCTGAGGGTTTTGAAAAAGATGTGCTGAAAACCGAAGTGAAGAATGCTACTGCGCGGCTTGGCATAAAGCCCGAGAATCTTTTCATATATGGTTATGAGGTTCGGAAACTTAACTATTTCCGCCAGCCGATACTCGAGGAAATGGTCAGGCTGAAGCGGGAGTTAAAGCCCGATCTTGTTTTTATGCCAAGTCTGCACGATATTCATCAAGACCATTCCACAATTGCGCAGGAAGGATTGCGGGCTTTTAAAACAACCAACATATTGGGTTATGAGTTGATATGGAACAATCTGTCGTTTGACACTACGTCGTTCGTACGGCTCGAGGAGAGGCATCTTATTTCGAAGTACAATGCCTTGCAAGAGTACAAGTCACAGGCAAGAAAAGACTATATGTCGAAGGACTTTGTGTTTTCGCTCGCAAGGAGCAGGGGTGTGCAAATTGGATGCGAATATGCCGAGGCATTTGAGGTGGTTAGAATGATTTTTTAGTGATGAAGAAAATTCTGGTTCTGCTCGATAATGCTTTTAAAAACGACAGGCGTGTGTCGCGTGAGTCGGAGACTCTTGTTGGTGCAGGATTTGAGGTTGATCTTGTCGCAGTAAAGGATGATGGTTTGCCCGAAAAGGAGACTATCAATGGTGTAAATGTTCATAGGTTACTCGACACAGATATATACGACATTAAGAAATGGCGGTGTTTCAAGCGCTATGCACAAATGATTGTCGACAGATTCGAATTTGATATTATTCATGCCAACGATCAGGCTATGCTGCATCTTGGTAGTTGCATAAAAAAGATCAAGTCATCAATAATACTTGTTTATGATTCTCATGAATTGTTTCATTCTTGGCCGTTGAATGCTTCGAACTTCAATAGTCTTCCTATTATGCTGAAATCTTATGTTGTGAGAAAACTGCAGATAAGGCGGGAAAGAAGGAATGGCAAGTATATCGACCAGATTATCACTGTCAACAATTCGTTGGCGATAGATTTGCAGCGGTATATGAAAGCAAAACGGAAGGTGTGTGTGGTACGCAACATTCCGGAAAAAGGTAACGCGGTCCAGAAAACAGATATTCTGCGCAAAGAATTTGATATTCCACAGTCAACTAAGATTCTTGTTTTTATTGGAGCCAACATATATGCTCGTACACTAAACCTCGAGCAGGTAATCGACGAGATTGCCAACGTTCCCAGTCTGGCATTGGTCTTTATTTGTGGTGAAAACAAGAATGCCGAGCCAATACATGAATATGTTAAGTCTAAGAATGTTGGAAATGTTTTTTTTCATGGACTTATTCCTCCAAGCGACATCCCTAAATTCTTGTCATCTGCCGATGTCGGGCTTGTGCCCACTTGGAATAAGAATGATATGTCGTATTGGTATGCACTTGATAATAAATTGTTTGAATATATAAATGCGGGCATACCTGTGCTTGCCACCCGGCAACCGGAATACCAAAACATTATTGAAAACTATAATTGTGGTGTATGTGTGAATCCGGACAAAAAAGGGGCTTATTTGGATGGATTCAATATCATATTAAACCATTATGCAGAGTTGCAGGCGAAAGTTAAAGCCGCTGCAGAAGTTTTGACTTGGGAGAATGAGCAAAAAAAACTTGTTGAACTTTATAAATCATTTTAATGACCAAAATATGCGCCATACATCAACCCAATTTTTCCCCATGGTTAGGATATTTCTACAAAATCGCGAAATCTGATGTTTTCGTAATTTTGGACACAGTGGATATAGAAGTTGGAACGGCAAGTGCTATAACTAATAGAACAAGGATAAAAACAGTGGCGGGGGTGCAGTGGATCACCATTCCGATAAAAAAAGGTGATAGTAAAGTGATAAAGGATATTGCTATCGACAATACAAAACGCTGGCGCGAGACAATGCTGAAAACAATATACCTACAATACAAAAAATCGCAGAATTTCGACCGGTTTTATCCAGTGGTTGAGGAATTGTTAAATTATCAGACCGATAATCTTTCGGAATTTAATGTGCATATAATAGAAAGTATATCAAGGTTTATGGGCATTAAAACAAATATCGTTATTGCTTCAGAAATGAAAGATTTGTCCAATGACCGTAATATGCGGCTTATTGATATTTGCAGGCAGAACGGATGTGAAACGTATTTGTCGGGCAATGGGGGGCGCAAATATCATGATGAGCAGTTATTCGCAGAAAATGGTATTAATGTTAAATATACCGATTTTATTCACCCAGAATACAAACAACTGCATGGTGAATTTGTCCAAGGTCTGAGCGTAATGGATTATATTTTTAATGACGGCTCTGAATTATGGAAGTAGTTGTAACATACGATAATCCTCGAAATGTGGATGAGTGGAATGCATTGTGCAAGGAGTGTGGAAATTATTTGCAGACCACTATGCGTTCCGAATTATCAAAATTTTATGGGCAACGCCAAGTATATTTCGAAGTTGTTGATAATGTTCGGATTGTTGGTGGGGTGAAACTGGAGATATGGCAGAGTAAAAAAATAGGTTTTTTGATACCAAAAATATCAAAATCTCTGTCACAATTTGGTGAATACATTTTGAGGTGTGATTGTGAAAAAACAGATGTCGTGGTTCGCTTGTTGAATCAGCGAATTGCAGAATATGTGAATGAGGAAAGAATCGTTACGTTTTCTGTTAAAGGTTTTTATTCCTCTGAGTACATATCGACGAATCATTCTTTGTTATATGAAGATTCCTGCAGAAAGGTGTTTTCTCAAGTTGATTTTGATGTTGCATATATCGACTTGACTAGAAGCATCGATGATATATATGCTGGGATGCATATGAAGCATCGAAATATGATAAGTAAAGCGAAAAGGCAAGGATTGGATTTCGAAAAAATTGAGTGTGATTCACAAATAATGAATATGATGCTGTCTGAAACATATTCAGAGCAGAACAAAAAATCACCTAATCGTCAGTATATCGAGAAGGAAATTGATGTGGGGAGAAAAAGTGGTATCAGCAGAATGTATGTGTGCCGTATGGGCGATGTAATATTATCCTGTGCGCTGGTAAATGTTTATGGTAAAACTGCAGATTATTCTTTTGGGGGAAACAGAAAGAACGATTGTGGTGCCGGACAATATTTACAATATAATATATGTAATGATTTGAAAAGAAGTGGTGTTGAATGGTATTCTTTAGGACAGGTTGCAAAAACTATTGATGAGAACAACCTAAAATTCTCAGAAGGAATTACACGATTCAAAATGAGATTTGGTTGTAAACGTTATCCAAGTAAAAAAGTATTCTATGTTTTTTCCCCAGTAAAATATTGGGTTTGGAGAACCTTATGTAAAGTGTTTGTACGGTGATTATGGAAACAAAAACTTGTAGGAATATTGCACCCATCTTTATTTCGAAAAATATGAGAACCGTTCTTTTAGCCTTAAGAATGGCTTTTCATAAAGCGTATAGCTGCATTTAGCGATTATTATTGAAAGCATTAACGACAATGGCATATCTATAATGATAACCTGCCACAAATGAGTATTGATGCCTAGCATTCTGGTAATGTTTATTGTTATTAATATTCCAATAAAGTGCAGACAATATAGTCCGTAAGTTATTATTCCCAAATTAGATGGCAGCTTAAGGTTTTTCATTTTGAATAATGATTTTTGAGCAAAACATTGTTCCGAAATAATAAACATAATTATGATGGCAATGAATTCTCGTTCAAATATTCTTATGCCAGCTATCGACATAAGCAATTCTCTGCGAAACAGGAATATTATTGTGAGTGAAATGTATAGAATGCATATTTGATGTTTTTTTAAGTTCTCAATGAAATGACGGAATTTTGTTTTTTCATTGATTAGCCACGCCCCCATCGCTCCAGTTGCTAAGTCTCCCATACAAGAAAAGGTGTGGTTCTCCAGCATTGCGGGATTGTCTATGTGGATGGCTCTAAATATCAGACTGCCAACAATAGCAGAGGTGAAAGCAATCCAATATTTATTTTTAGGTAATATGTACAGAATAATTGGCCATACCAGATAGAACTGTTCTTCTATAGCAACACTCCATAGAACACCTAATATTGAGGCATCAGGAAGTCCTTTAGCGATAAAGTCGAAGTTGTTTGTAAAGGTTACATAGTATATCCAGTTGGCCGTTTCGCAAGGCGTTTGTTCAAAAAGAATTTTGATAAATGGAAATACGATGAATCCAAAGAAAACGCAGAAATAGAAAAGCGGCCAAATTCGAAGAATCCGTCGCATCCAAAAATTTTTCAGGTTTATCTGACCATTTTGCTCTTTCTCCTTAATCAGCAGGAAAGTGATTAAAAATCCGCTTATTACAAAAAAGAAGTTAACACCTAAATTCCCATTTGCAAATAGGAACCTTTTAATGAATTGATAGGTTGTGTCACTCTTTATGTAATCAAATTCTGTATGAAAACTATGAAATAGAAAAACAGACAAAAAGCAAAAGAATCTTAGCCCATCCAGATTCTCAAAGAATATCTTCGGCTTTTCAGTGTTGTTTGCAATGCCTATCCCCGTTCCGTCTATTTTGTTCACATGCGTAAAATAATGAACAAAATTATAAAAAAACGAATTAAGAATTTTATGACAAGTTCGCTCCTTTGATTATATTGTCTTTGACAACATATATATAGTTCCCGAAAAAGCAAGTCTTAAACTGATAGTGTTGAATTTGAACCGTTAGTTCGTGAGCAACGGTCTTATGCCTTTCCATGGTTGCTTCTACCTCTAGGTTGTAATTACGCCAATGCCAAGCTGCAGGCTTTATATGTAGCTTGCGTCATTCACTTGCATTTTTGCCGTCGTGGTTGACTTTGGGTGCAAAGGATGTGGGTTAAGAAGAATTTGAAATTCTTCCGGACAAGATTATTCGTGGCAATTATTTTAGAAAAATCGGAAAGTGAGCGATTGTTTTGGCGTAACGTTAAATGATGTGAACGGTTCAATTAAGGTATGATTTTACGCCAAAATCACACATTGCGTGTAAGATTTTAGCGTAAAATTTGGAGTTATAGTCCTAAATTTAGCGTAAATTTTATACCTATACCACCAAATATTGGCGTAAATCTTGGTAGCATAATGCAAGATTTTGGCGTAAAATTTGGAAGTTGGCTTGTTGCTTTGTATGTTTGCAAAAAATAAGGAACTATGAAACAGGTGATTGACAGGCAAATGTTGCAAGGCATACAAGACATTCTGGCGTCTTCGTTAGGCAGAATCGTTGTTTTCACAGGGGCGAGACAAGTGGGGAAAACCACGTTTGTCAAGCGTTATTTTCCTAATTATGAGTATATA
>JAEEGL012673734.1_pt1 | contig 13586 bp, 9 predicted proteins | sample 9134231 | NCBI WGS metagenome assembly JAEEGL01 (sample SAMN16246548, study PRJNA631951) | gut metagenome | biome: gut microbiome; feature: rumen; material: fiber-attached | host: Bos | place: Iran: Karaj | collected 2018-10
CACCATGACCACCGTGTTCGAGGCCTTGATGGAGACGACGACATTCATAAAATGTTCGCGCATGCACACGCGCAGGAATTCCATGCACGACTCCACGATGCCGGCAGGCGTGTCGCCGTAGCGCGACATGATGCGGTCGCTGAGGCTACCGTGGTTCACGCCGATGCGCACGGCTGTGCCATGCTCGCGGCAGATATGGAGGAAAGGCACGAGGCGGTCCTCGATCTTCTGCAGCTCGGCGGCATATTCCTCGTCGGTGTATTCGAGCTGTTTGAACTTACGTGCTGCATCGACGTAGTTGCCCGGGTTGATGCGCACTTTCTCGCAGTAGAGCGCAGCCACGTCAGCCACGGCGGGGTTGAAATGCACGTCGGCCACGAGCGGCACCGTGCAGCCAGCTGCCCGCACGCGTTCGCGGATCACCTTCATGTTCTCCGCCTCGCGTACGCCTTGCGTCGTCAGGCGCACCAGTTCGCCGCCAGCCGCGGCGATGGCCAGGATCTGACGCACACAGCCGTCGGTGTCCATCGTCGATGTCGTGCACATCGACTGCACCCGCACAGGATTATTGCCTCCTATGCCGATATTGCCGACCCGCACTTCATGCGTCACGCGACGGCGTTGTCCATTATGGTTAGAAGATGTCATCACGCGCTAACAAGCTTTTTATCGTTTTCGGCCACAAAGATACGCATTATTTATGACAACGGTGTCTTGAATGCAAGAAAAATGCCTTTTCGAGGTATAAAATTACGGACTTACCGTTTCAATCTTGAAGAGCTTGTCGCTGGGGCGTATCTTGGCCTCGACGCGGAAGGAGACGTTAGATCCTTGGTGCGCCACCTGCACGGCGGCATTCGTGTCGTCGTGCATCTCCTCGATGGTGCCGTAGAGGGCTCCTGTGGTGGGGCCGGTGACGAGGAAGCGGTCGCCGACGTGGAGCTCGGCAGCCTCGATGCGGAACTCACCGAGTCCCAGCCGCGAGTAGAACTTGCGTCCACGCCCGACATAGACCTTGCGCTCGGTGGCCTCGGAGCCGTAGGTCTGCGACCATTCGCCCATGCGCTGACCCAGGTAGTAGCCGTCCCAGAAGCCGCGGTTGAAGACGGTGGCGAGGCGGGCGTCCCATTCGTCAAGATGCGAGGTGAAGCAGGGGAGAGGCGAGCCCTCGGGTAGGGTGGTCCTGTCCTCCAGAATCGTTGCCACGGCCTCGCTGTAGCATTCCACGACGGTGCGGACGTATTCGGGTCCCCTGGCACGCCCCTCGATCTTGAACACGCGCACGCCGGCATCGATGAGCTTGTCGAGGAAACGTATGGTCTTCAGGTCCTTGGGCGACATGATGTATTTGTTGTCCACCTCGAGCTCGATGTCCGTCTCGCGGTCCTTGACGATGTAACCGCGCCGGCATATCTGCATGCACTCGCCACGGTTGGCCGAGCGCCCTGTGTTCTGCAGCGAGAGGTAGCACTTGCCCGAGACTGCCATGCACAGCGCGCCGTGGCAGAACATCTCGATGCGAATCAGCTGCCCCGAAGGTCCGCAGATGTGATCGCGCAGGATAGCGTCGTAGATCTCGCGAACCTGTTGGATGTTGAGCTCACGAGCGAGCACCACGACATCGGCGAACTGGGCATAGAAGCGCAGGGCTTCGACGTTAGAGATGTTGAGCTGTGTGGAGAGGTGCACCTCGACGCCGATCTGCCGCGCATAGGTCATCACGGCGATGTCTGACGCGATGACGGCGCTGATGCCGGCCTCACGTGCTGCGTCGAGTATCTCGCGCATGAGGGGCAGATCCTCGCCGTAGATGATGGTGTTGACGGTGAGGTAGCTGCGCACGCCGTGTTCGCGGCAGGTGGCGGCGATCTCCTTGAGGTCGTCGATGGTGAAGGCCGACGACGAATGGGCGCGCATATTGAGCCGTCCGATGCCGAAATAGATGCTGTCGGCACCGGCCTGCAACGCGGCCGCCAGGCTCTCGCGCGAGCCTACGGGGGCCATAATCTCAAAATCTTCGCGTTTCATGGCTGCAAAGGTAGTGAAAAGTTGAAAGTTGAAAGTTGAAAGATGAAAGTTTTTGCCTTTTTGTGCCTCATTTTTCACTTTTTGGGGTCATCAATCATCAATCATCAATATAAAATCTGTACTTTTTCAATCATCAATCATCAATCCTCAATAAAAATCAGTATCTTTGCCATCGATATGAAGATAGGAAATATTGATTTGGGCGAAAGGCCCGTGCTGCTGGCGCCGATGGAAGACGTGACGGACATCGGTTTCCGTTTGCTGTGCCGTCGTCTCGGCGCCGCTATGGTGTACTCGGAATTCGTGTCGTGCGATGCCTTGGTGCGCATGGTGAACAAAAGCCTGAAGAAGCTGGAGGTGTGCGACGAGGAGCGCCCCGTGGCCATACAGATCTACGGCAAGGAGCCGGAACCCATGGCCGAAGCGGCGCGCATCGTCGTCGAGCAGGCTCATCCCGACGTGCTCGACATCAATTTCGGCTGTCCCGTCAAGAAAATCGCCGGCAAGGGAGCCGGAGCAGGCATGCTGCGCGACGTGCCCAAGCTGCTCGCGATCACGCGAGCCGTGGTTGATGCCGTGGGTAGCCAGGTGCCTGTGACTGTCAAGACTCGCCTCGGATGGGATAAGGAGAACATGATCATCGTCGAGCTGGCCGAACAGTTGCAGGACTGCGGAATCAGCGCACTGACCATTCACGGCCGCACACGTTCGCAGATGTACACCGACCAGGCCGACTGGACGCTCATCGGCGACGTCAAGCGCAATCCCCGCATGAAGATTCCCATCATCGGCAACGGCGACATCACCTCTGCGGAACGTGCCGTGGAGGCTTTCGAGCGCTATGGCGTTGATGCCGTCATGGTGGGACGCGCCACCTTCGGACGCCCGTGGATATTCAAGGAAATCGTGGAAAAGCTCCATCCCCAAGCCCCGCCATTGTCTTCCTCCGAAGCCCCGCGGGAGGGCCTCGACTGGAAGCTCGACATCTTGAAGGAGCAGGTGCTGACCTCCGTAGAACGCCTCGGCGAGCTGAGTGGTGTGCGCCACGTGCGGCGTCATCTGGCCGCTTCGCCTCTCTTCAAGGGCATTCCCGATTTCCGGCAGACGCGCATCAGCATGCTACGTGCCGAGACGGTCGATGATCTTTTCGAAATCATGGAACGCACGCGCGCATTGTTGCATCAGTTGCAAGAACAGAACGAAGATGAGGAATAGGTGTGTTGTCCTTGTATGGGCTTGGGCGTTGGTGGTCAACGTCGCCGCTCAGGAAGTGGTTGACCGTGAAGCCACCTTCCCGACGGAGGTTGAAACGGAAGTGGACGCTTCCCCGAAGTTGTCCAAGGAGGTGGCGGCGGAGGTCAAGGTTGTGCCGCTCGCTGCGTCGGCGGCGCTCATCACCGTGGGAGCCGTGGGCATTTCCAATGGTTGGATGTGCAAGGTGAAGACCAATGTGCGCGACGGCCTTCAGGGTTGGCGGGAAGACGGCCACCGTTATTTCCATGCCGACGACTACCTGCAATATTTCCCTTTGGTCGTGAACGTCGGTTTGGGCTTCACGGGCATCAAGTCGAAGCACGACTTTCGCGAGCGTCTGGCTGTGAGCGCCACGGCTACGCTCTTTCATGTCGGGATGACACAGGGCATGAAATGGATGGTCGATGAGGAGCGTCCCAATGCGCGCAACTCACGCTCGTTCCCCTCCGGGCATACGTCGTGGGCGTTCATGGGCGCTGAACTCATTCGCGAAGAGTACGGATGGGCTTGGGGTACGGGAGCTTATGCCTTTGCCTCGACCATTGCCTTCCTGCGGTTGTATAATAATGAACATTGGCTCAACGATGTCCTGGCAGGAGCCGGCTTCGGTATCCTCTCGGCTCGGCTGGCTTACCTGTTGTTGCCTCTCGAGCGTCGTCTGTTTCGTTGGGACAAGACGTCAGCCACCACCGTTGTGGTGCCTACTTTCGGACCCTATGGGCATTCGGTGGGGCTGGCTTTGAACATCACGTATTGATGCTTATCGGCCAATCCAATGTTCCGGATTGAGCTTGGCGGTTTCCTTGCGCAGCTGGAAATGCAAGATGAAGTTGCCGTTCTCGTCGGGCGCTACGGTGCCGAGGATATCTCGTGCCTTCACCTGCTGGCCGCGCTGTACAATGGTCGATGAGAGGTTGCAATAGACCGAGATGTAGGAGCCGTGGCGCACGAGCACGTTCTTCATGGAACCCAGTTGGAACACTGCCGACACCTCGCCGTCGAAGATAGCACGGGCGTGGGCGCCGGCTTGACCCATATAGTTGACGCCCTTGTTGTCGAGGACGACGGTGGAGGTGATGTGTGTCAGTCCGAAGCGCCGTTCGATGCGATAAGGTCCCGTGATGGGCACGGGCAGGCGGCCTTTATTCTGCTCGAGGTTGCCGTTGAGCTGACGGTCCTCGGCGGTGAGCCATTTCGAGGGTGCCTTGGCTGACGACTTGCTGTCGGAGGCGTTTGTTCCCTTTTTGCCTTTCTTGCTGCCTTTCTTGCTGTCGGCGCCTTTCTTGGCATTCTGGGCAGCCTGAGCCCGTAGCTCCGCTTCGCGCTTGCGCCGTGCTTCTTCTTCGGCACGCTTCCTGGCTTTCTCCACCTCGATGGCCACGAGCTCGTCGATTTTCTTGGTCAATGCCGTCAGCTGTTTTTGCTGTTCCGCCACCTGCTTTTCGATTTCCTTCTGCCGCTTCTTGAGCTGTGCGACATTAGCTTGCACGACGGAGTGCTCCGCAGCGAGTTTCTTGCGCTCGCGAATGACTTGTTGCACGGTGCCGCTGAGCTGCTGCTTGGCGCCGAGCAGCTCGTTGCGCTTGTCGCGCGCCTCGTTTTGTTTTGCCATGAGCTGCAAGCCGAGGTTCTTCTGGAAGACGGCGAACTCGCGAGCGTAGCGCATTCGGCGATAGATCTGAGGGAAGGACTCGGCCGAGAGGATGAAGAGCAGGGGATTGCGCAGGTCCGAGGAGGTGCGCGCGTGACGCAGGCTGAGCACGTATTTGTGCTTCTTCTCAACGACCTGACTGTCGAGAAGCGCCAATTGGCGTTCGAGGCGATCGACGCGCTGTTCCAAGGTGTCAATCTCCGTCTCCAGCTGCGAGATGTAGTTGAGGCGGTTGCGCAGTTGATCCTCGAGGAAGTCGGCCGTCTGCTCCTTCTTCACCGTCTCGTGCTTCGTCTGCTTGAGTTTCGTCTGAGACTGCTTGATGCCCTGCTCGATCTTCGAACGTTGCGACTTGAGGTCGTTGATCTTCTTGGTCTGAGCCGAGGCGCTGAGCGCTGTGAAAAGGGCGAGACAGCACACGAAGGCTGCCAGCACGAGCCTCCTCGCTATCGACTGATGATTCTTTGCAACCATATTCTAATGCCTGAACCTCTGAGTCCAATAATCATTTCGTGAGCATTCTCATGATCTGTTCGAGCGTGACACGCTTGTAGCCCGAGGGCACTCGTGAAGTCAGGTCGCCCATTTGCTCGTCGGCCTGAAGACTGGAATGGTCGAGGGTCAGCGAGTAGTTCTTGGAGCCTTCGCCTACGCTGAGGTACATCGACTTGGGAAAATGCTTGCCGTCGAGCTTGCCCCAGTCGGAGTAGGTACACAGGAAACTCATGTTGTAGCGCCCGTCGGAGGGAGCGACGCGGGTCTGCTGAAGCTGTGCCGGCGACGTGCCGACGTGGAAACTGGTGACCAGTTTCTTCGTGTTGGCTCTTGACGTTTTGGGCGTCACGACCAGGGTGGACGACTCCTTCGTGATGTCGAAATCGGTGACAGCCGGAGAGGTACTCATGCCCGGCACGAACAGCTCGTTCCAGAACAGCGCCTGGAACGTCGAGAAGTCGATGCCGGCTTCGGCCAATTCGGGCACGTCGCGCCAGCCTACTTGAATATACTGTTTGTTCACGCGATCAATCACCAGCAGCTGCGAGGGCGTCAGTTCCAGGCGTCCCACTTCCATGATGCCGAGCGCCATGACGGTCACTTGGATGATCTCGTCGCGTTTCATCTTCATCTGTCCGCTGGCCGAAGCTGACTTGCTGCCATAGCGCAGCTTGATGCCAACGCGACTACGCAACCCCTTGGCAGTCTGTTGCGTAGCGATGATGCTGGACAGGGCTCGTTCCTCTGCCGTCTGCCGTGTGCTCACCTGGCTGGTCGAGACTTCCGAAGTGACGTCGGTGTCCTTGGGCGCCTTCTTCGACGAACGGCAGCCCGCCAAGACCAGGGTCAAGGCGATGAATAATGTATAACAAACAATAAATGAAGTCCTTTTCATATCTTAATCCTTTCTTAATCCTTGAATTAAATAATCCGAAAAATGCTAATCTCTTATGTACTTTTTCAACTTGATCTTCTTGGGCAGGACAGCCGTGAGTCCGCTGCCGCCGGCTTTCTGTGCCAGCGTCCAGAAGCGCAAGGCTTGTTCCATCTGTTGGTTGCAGGCGGCTATGTCTCCGGCATGTTCAAGCACGACCCCCGAGATCGATGCATCGGCCAGCAGCACGGAGTCTGTGGAGTCAGGGGGACAGACGCGGTCGATGTAGCGCTGCGCTTCGCTGTAGCGTTGTTTCATGAAGAGGATCCAGGCGTAGGTGTCCAGGAACGTCTTATTGTCGGGCTCCAGACGAATACTGCGGTAGCTCATCTCCTCGGCACGGTCGAGGTCGCGATCCTCCAGCGACAGGTAGTAGGCGTAGTTGTTGAGGCAGCTCGCGTTGTCGCTTTGGTAGGTGAGGCAGGAGTCGTAGGCGGCGAAAGCATCAGTGTCGCGCCCCATCTCGTGGTATAAATCGCCGAGAATACTATACAAGTCGGCCACGATAGCCGGACGGCTCTCTTCGGTCTTCTGTACGATGCCGGCCTCGAACGCTTTCATCGCCTCGGGCTTCTTGTCCTGCTGATAGAGCGCTACGCCTAAATAGAAATGACACAGCAGCTCCTCGGGATGCGTCAGTACGCCCCGGCGGCATAGATCCTCGAGGTGCTCGAACTCCTTATGCTCGCCGTAGTATTGAATGAGGTAGAAAAGAGCCTGTGTGTTGGCTGGCTCCAGTTCGTTCACACGATCCATCACGGCCACGAAATCCTTGTCGTTGTTCTTGTCGTAGGTGGCCAGATAGGCGGCCCGCAGCTGCAGGAGGTCGAGGCTGTTGGGTTGGATGATGTCGAGCGTGTCGAAAGCTGCCGTGACGCGCTTGGGGCCGAGACTGTCCGTGTGCATCTCATCGGCGATCAGATCGCGCAGTAGGGCTACGCGGACGTCCGTATCAGTTTTCGGGGCATAAAGCAGCGAGTCGCGAAGATGGTAGAAGAGGAGGCTGTCTTCCGTGTGGCGGTAGTATTCCAGCATCGACAGCTGCAGAGCGGGATTATCCGGTTCGACCTTGCGCACCTGATCAAACACTTTCAGCGCTTCGCCGATGCGGTCGTCCTCCAACAGCTGGTTGCCGATGGACAGGCGATAGCTCATCTCGTGGGGGTACTCCTTGCAGAGGCTCTCCAGCTCGGCATAAGCCTGCTTGTCCTTACCCATCTGTTTGTAGAGGTTGAACTTCTGGTAGCTCACGCTCGCCATCTTGCCCTCAAGCACCTCGATGCGTTCCAGCGCATGGATAGCATCTTCGGGGCGGTCGGCGGCGCGATAGATATTCACCAATTGTGCAAGGATATCACTTCGATGGGGGCGCAGAGCGACCAGGGATTCCAGATAGGGTAGGGCGAGCGAAGCTTGCTGGCGGTTCATGAAGTAGGTGGCCAATGCTTCTTTGTAGAACGTGTTGAGGGGATCGTTATCTGCTGCGTGGCGCAAATCCTTCAGACCTAAGGAATCCTGACGCAGGAAGAGACGGTAGATGGCCATCTGGTATAGCACTTCTGGTGCTTCAGGCGAGATCTCCAGACAGTGGCTCAGCAGGTCAAAGGCAGCAACGTGATTTCCCAGCATCTTTTGCTTGGAAGCCTCTTGGAAGAGATAATCCAGACGCAGGCGATCGTTCGTGCTGAGGCTCGACTGCCACGATGGCTTCGTCGTCACAGCTTCCGCTGCCACAACGCCCACGTCCTTCGGTGCCTTGCCCGAAGTGCCACAGCCTGTCATGACCGCCGCAACCGTCATTAAGGAAGTAAAGAATAGGATATAGATGCTATAATTCTTCATTCTTTCACTTTTCCACTCTCCGCTCTCCGCTCGGCGCTTGCGACGCTTCGCTCGCGAAGAACTTTCCGCTCGACCTTTGGTCGCTCCACACTTGGAGAACTTTCAACTTGTCAACTCGTCAACTTGTCAACTCGTCAACTCGTCAACTTGTCAACTCGTCAACTTGTCAACTCGTCAACTTGTCAACTTTCAACTTTCAACTCTCATCTCCCCGTGTGTCCGAATCCTCCTTCGCCGCGTTCCGTTTCGTCGAGTTTGTCGGTGGGTAGCCATTCGGCCTGTTCGTGGCGGGCAATGACGAGCTGTGCGATGCGTTCGCCGTCGTTGATTGTGAACGGTTCATTCGACACGTTGACGAGAATCACGCATACCTCACCGCGGTAGTCGGCATCGATCGTGCCAGGAGCGTTCAACACGGTCACTCCGTGCTTGATGGCTAAACCGCTTCGTGGCCGTACTTGCGCTTCCACGCCTGGTGGTAGCGCGATGAACAGGCCCGTGGGAACAAGCACACGAGCCAGGGGAGCCACAACGATCGGTTCATCCAGATTGGCACGCAAGTCCAAGCCGGCGGACAGAGGGGTCGCAGAAGCCGGAAGAGCATGATGCGAGCGGTTGATGATGGGTATTTGCATATTATTCAGCCTAATTTTGCCGCAAAGGTACAAAAAAAGTGAAAAATGAAAGAGTGAAAAGTGAAAAATGAAAGAGTTGAAAGTTGAAAGTTGAAAGTTTTTACCTTTTTTGTGTATCATTTTGCACTTTTTTGGATCATCATTCCTCATTCCTCAATATAAATTCAGTATCTTTGCCCTCGAAATCCTCATTCCTCATTGACCTTCGGTCGAGCCTGCTCACGCTCGGGATAGTTCAAGCGAGCTTGACTCTCCTCTCGCTTAATCGCAGCCTTCATCATTCTTCACTATTTCATTCTTTTATTCTTCATTCTTCATTCTTCATTCAAATAATGAATTGGATTCAACTTTTAAGCAGCCAGCGTCTCGGCCTCGAAACAGAGCAGCAGCACCGGGACGACCGCACGGAATTTCAGCGCGATTACGACCGCCTCATCTTCTCCGCGCCTTTCCGCCGTCTGCAGAATAAAACCCAGGTGTTCCCTCTTCCAGGCAGTATCTTTGTGCATAATCGTCTCACTCATAGCCTCGAAGTTTCCAGTGTAGGACGATCACTCGGCAACGACAGCGCCCGCCTACTGCTCGAACGTCATCCAGAGCTGCGCGACACACATCTCAACGAAATGGGTAGCATCGTCAGCGCGGCCTGCCTCGCCCACGACCTCGGCAATCCTCCTTTCGGGCATTCCGGCGAGCGTGCCATTGCCACTTATTTCAGCGAGGGCGACGGTCGGTGGCTGCAGACGTATTGCGACCCCGAGACCGGCGATCGTCTCACGCCGACGCAATGGAACGACATCATTCATTTCGACGGCAATGCCAACACCTTCCGCTTGCTCACCCACCACTTCGAGGGGCGACGCCCAGGAGGATTTGTCATGACCTATAGCACGCTCGCCAGCATCGTCAAATATCCCTTCTGCAGTGATCTCGCTGGCGACCATCAGAAGTTCGGATTCTTCGATGCCGAACGCGAGGATTACCTGCGCATCGCCGATGAATTGGGCGTTTTTCGCCTGCCTTCGCCTCCCGGAACGCTTCGCTACGTACGCTTTCCGCTCACCTATCTCGTTGAGGCAGCCGACGACATCTGCTACGAAATTATGGACATCGAGGATGCCCACAAACTAAAGATCCTCACCACTGCCGACACACGCGAGCTGCTCATGGCCTACTTCACGCCGGAGCGTCGCGACGAAATCCATCGCAACCTCTCGCGTCTGGACGTCTATGACGTCAACGAGCAGATCGTCTATCTCCGCTCCTGCGTCATCAACGCCCTCGAAGGCGAATGCGTTCGAGCCTTCGTCGCCGCAGAACAGGAAATCCTCGAGGGACGCTTCCAGGGATCGCTCATACAGCATATCTCGGACATTCCGCGGCGCGCCTATGAGCAATGCGTCAATGTCAGCTATCGACATATTTACCATAGCAAAGACGTCGTCGATGTCGAGCTCGCCGGTTTCCGCGTCATGACCTCCCTCGTACACCAGATGGTGGAGGCTGCCATGAACCCCGACAGGGCCTACTCCCAGCTGCTCCTCAACCGCGTCTCGCGTCAGTATCAGATCCGTGCCCCGCGTCTCTACGACCGCCTCATGGCCGTGCTCGACTACATCACCGGCATGACGGACGTCTATGCCCTCGATCTCTATCGTAAACTCAACGGCATGAGCTTCCCCATCATCTAAGTCAATGATTCCCCGACCCATCCTTGCCCCTTCTTTTCCCCTTCCCGTCAGGTGTATATCTACTGCCTTTAGCGACCTGTCCTTACAGCCATAGCGAACATTCGTTATGTCCATAGCGGATGTTCGTTAGCGGCGTAACGAACATTCGTGAAACGTGAAGCGAGCAACCGTGGTCGCGCTAACGAATGGCGGCGTCAGGGGAAAGCAATGAACGTGAAATGATGAGCGAGGATTGCTGATTCAGGAAAACAATGTGCAAGCTTGCGCAAGAATGAAGTCCAGAAAAAATATCTATAAATAACAAGCTTGCCTCCACTAAACGGCTTTTTCGCTTGTAATGCGCACATATAGTGATTGTTACGGAAGTGGAGGCAACCCGTATAGCCTCCACTTTGCCTCCACTCCTAAGCAAACAATGCCTCACTCTCTCACTTCAACCTCTTACTCGCTGCCAAACCAGCCAGACGACCATTAACCACGATGTCAGCCACGCCATTTCCCCCCAGGCGGTTGGCGCCATGCAGTCCGCCAGTCACTTCGCCAGCGGCAAAGAGGCCGTCGATAGGTGTGCCGTCGGCTCGTAACACTTGTGTCTCCGTATTCACGCTCAGACCGCCCATCGTGTGATGAATGGCAGGCTTCACGCGAACGGCATAGAAGGGGGCCGTCTCCAAGGCGATGGGCATTCCTGTGGCACTGCGTCCGAAGTCATCGTCGCGCCCCGCTTTCTGCCAGGCATTATATCGGCTCACGGCCTGTGCGAACTGAGCAGCTGGGATACCCAACCGACCAGCCAACTCCTCTAACGTAGAACCTTCGCTGAGCAGATGCTGGTTGGCGTAGGTCTCGATGGATGCCAGCGACTTACGCACCGTCTGATCAAAGACAAGCAACGCTTCTCCTTGCGACTGCGCAAGAATGGCGGCAGACACCACATCGCGAGTGTCCATTTCGTTGCAGAAACGCTGGCCATCATGGTTCACAAGGATGGCTCCGTTGCCACGCACGGCCTCCGTGATGAGGATATGATTGGTAGCCTCAGCAGTCGGGTGGATCTGAATGTTTGCCATCTGTATGGTCGCACCTCCGATGGCCGTCACCCAATCGAAGGCATCGCCTGTTGCACCAGGATGGTTCAACGTCGCAAAGCCGCTGAGCGAAGGCTGCAACTTCGCCACCATAGCGAGATTGGCTCCGAAACCTCCCGTGGCGATGATGACAGCACGAGCCGTGAGTTTATAGCTGCTACCGTTGGCATTCTGTACGCTGACCCCAGTCACACGACCATCTACCGACGTCAGTAGTCCTGTCACCTTGTTTGATGTCCTTATTTCGACATTTTCCTTCTGACAGGCCGTCTTGAGCACCTTCATCAAGTGCGGACCGATGGCCGTGCCGCCCTGTGGACGATGTGTGCGCTTCACACTACTGCCGCCCATCAGTCCCACGTCTGTCAGGTCAGCACCAAGTCCCGTCAGCCACGAGATGGTGGCAGGCCCATTGTCCACCAGATTCCTGACCAACGACGGGATGTTCTCATACTTGCCGCCACGCATCGTGTCGTCGTAGAACAACTGCTTTGTGTCTTCTATGCCAAGTCCTTTCTGTATGTCCGTTTCTGCGGCATTGATGCCACCCGTAGAGTAGTTGGTGTTGCCGCCCAGGATGCCCTGCTTCTCCAACACGACAATCTTCAGCCCGTCATCCGCCTCTGACGCAGCCACCGCAGCTGAGAGGCCCGCACCGCCGGCACCAACAACCACGATGTCGCACGTGCCGTCATGATAAATCTTTTCAGCGTCGGCCCTCTTCCCTTCCGCTGCTAGCAAAGCAGCATTGATGGCATCAATCACACCTGTTGATGTCAACGTGGCTCCAGAGATGCCATCCACCTCCACGCTCATCACGTCCGTCCTTCCGAGTGCTTTTGCCACGAGCTTATTAATGGTCTCCTGTGCAAAGACTGATTCCGACTGGCTGACGACGGTCACCTGCTCTACTTGATGGTTCTTCACCACCACCTTGACAACGATGCTCCCGCTACGGCCCTCGCCAGTTCCCGTCCATTCACCGTCTTGCAACACTTGCCTCGCAGGTTCCACAATACCATTGTCATCATTCGAACATGATGTCAACGTTGCCAGACCACTCAGTATAAGGATGGTGGTCAGCATCCATAGGATTGTCTGTTTCATAAATTATCTCATTTTGTGTTTTCTTATCATCTCCACCACTTCCAAGTCCGCCGGCAGCCACTTCACACTGTCCAGCTCATCCTCAGCACCTAGTCTGGATGACCAGGCAATCGTTTATGGTTCAGTCTATAGCGAAAGCCTCTCTTCCACAGCCCACGTCGCACAATCATCTCTGGCTTCGTGTCCTTCGAATGGATCGCTGCCATATTGGCTGATCGCCGAGCCTGCTCACGCTCGGCAGAGCTTATGCAAGCATCGCTCTGCTCTTGCTTAATCGCAGCCTTATTGTGTCGTTGGAGTTTCGAGAGTTTATCCATAAACTAATGCATAAGTTCTTCCCAAGTAGCAAACCAAGGGCGTGCTGTATTGTTTCTCCGCGCAAGAGCTGGTATTTTGGCATAGTCTTGCGATTTACTTGTATCAAAAGAATATACCAAATAGTAATCATGCCCCAAATTTTCAAAGCCTTTCTTTTGCAAAGCTTCCTTAGACATAAATCTTGGCCCCCCATCTTTCAACTTATACAAAGTGCCAGATGTTCCGTTATGCAACATCACGTACTTTGCATTCAATGCTCTTGGCTCCAAAACAATAGCTCCCGCATCTTCGCCTGTACGAAGATAGCACAATCCCAATTCTTTCATCTTCGCTAGTTTGTCCTTCTTTGCGAAATTTACAAGAAGCACATCGTCAGGATCTTGGTATTCCAATCCATGTTGGGGCGCCACATTCTTATACAGATAAGTCTTCATCCGGCTCCGCTTCAACCATTCCGCTATCTGTTCACGCAATGCCTGCTCACTATTATTAGGATCAACTATAATCCCGTCCGACGGCTTCAATGGAAATGCGCCGATGCCA
>JAEEGL013674744.1_pt1 | contig 13586 bp, 25 predicted proteins | sample 9134231 | NCBI WGS metagenome assembly JAEEGL01 (sample SAMN16246548, study PRJNA631951) | gut metagenome | biome: gut microbiome; feature: rumen; material: fiber-attached | host: Bos | place: Iran: Karaj | collected 2018-10
ACATCGGTTCCGGGTGTCATCATCAGTTCATAGTCGATAATGACCGGTTTAACGCCGCTTGAAAGAACATTGCTGTGATGCAGATCACTGCTGCCCATCATCAGCACAACTGCCGCAAGGCCGCCCAGATTATGGAAATAGGAACGGGCATCCGCATCGGTTTCGGCCGGCGTATTGACAATGAATTCCGTAAACCCGTATCCGCTGCAGTCACATACAGCAGGCGCTTTCAGCACATCCGGGAAGAAACGGTCGATCAGTTCACGGGATTTCCGGTCGATTCCGACATCATGCGGCTTATATACAAAACTGCCGGCATCACAGCTGATTACGGATGTTGTTCTTCCGTGGTTGTGAACATCTCCGCTGTCTGTCGAAATGTGTGTCAGTACATGAAACCGATTCCCTGCAAGAAGGTTCCGGCATATATCCTCATAGGACGCATCGATCCGCTCCAGCATTTCGCGGACAGCTGTCTGATACTGTGCACATGAGCGTTTTACGAGGGCGATCAGTGCCGGCAGTTTCTCCTGCAGTTCAGCTGCGTGAATGCTTTGCGCAAAATCTCTGCGGTACGAATCATGTTCTGCCGCATTGTCATTCAGAAGATAGTCATCCAGTACGTCCTGTTCATTCAGATACTGCAGAAACAGACTGAAAAGAGCCGGATGCATAATACCGGAGATCCTGGTGTACAGTCCCTCAAGAATGTCCGCTTCTGCGTTTTCTGAAATCTCAAACAGATCTGCACGGACTTCGATCCCGTCAGCATCCAGTTCCTTCAGTATCTGACGAACGATCTCTTTTTCCATTGCAGTGTCTCTTTCCGTCATATGCTTCCCTTTCCCAGTCTGACAGATCTGCCGGCTCTCTGATAAACTTCCGGCTCAGGCTGTCCAAAAACAGATTACCAAAAAAACCGCATTTCTGCGGTTTTCGTTTGATTCCTGTTTTGCTTATACGAGCTCGATGGTTGCCATCGGAGCAGCATCGCCGCGGCGTACACCGGTCTTTGTAACACGTGTGTATCCGCCCTTGCGGTCTGCATACTTCGGAGCAACTTCATCAAACAGCTTCTGCAGAACGGTCTGGCGTGTCTTTTCATCCGCATAGACATCACGGATGAAGGAAGCAGCCTGTCTGCGGGCAGCGAGATCGCCCTTCTTGCCGAGCGTGATCAGCTCGTCAACAACAGAACGCATATCCATCGCCTTTGCATAGGTTGTCTCAACCTTTCCGTACATGATGACGGAAGTGGCGAGGTTTCTCAGCATTGCCTTGCGGTGATCCGCTGTTCTGCCGAATTTACGATTCCACATGTTTGTATTCCTCCCAATTAGTCGAAGGACCGGAAGCTCAGTTCGAGTTCGGTGAGCTTGTCCTTTACCTCTTTCAGTGACTTCTTTCCGAGGTTACGGACTTTCATCATCTCATCCTCGGTTTTCTGTGTGAGTTCTTCCACGGTCTGAATTCCGGCACGCTTCAGGCAGTTATAGGAGCGTACAGAGAGATCGAGATCTTCGATCATCAGCTGCTGTCCCTTGCTGGAAACTTCCGTGCTTCCCTCGTTGATCACGTTCTCCATGGAGAGAACATCATCATTAATTCCCGCAATGATGTCCAGATGATCAATCAGGATCTTCGCCGCAGTCGCAAGCGCCTTCTGCGGGTTGACGGAACCGTCTGTCCAGATCTCCATCGTCAGCTCATCATATTTGGTATCCTGACCGACACGGGTCGGCTCTGACGCATACGCGACACGGGTAACCGGTGTGTAGATCGAATCAGTGAATACCGTCCCGATATTGTGGGATCCGCGGATGTGCTTGTTCTGGTCCGCACCGACATAGCCGCGGCCGTTGTTTGCCTTCAGTTCCATTTCGAGAACCGCACCCTTTTCAAGATGGGCAATCTCGAGGTCCTTGTTCAGCACTTCAACCTGAGCCGGGCAGATAATGTCGCCGGCAGTGACGGTGCACGGGCCCTTTGCGGAAATCTGCAGGGTGTACACGTCGTCATCTTCAATCTTCATGATCAGCTGCTTGAGCTGCAGGATGATCATGGATACATCTTCACGCACCCCGGGAATTGTGGTGAACTCATGATAGACACCATCCACCTTGATGGCAAAGATTGCGGCTCCCGGCAGGGAGGACAGCAGGACTCTGCGCAGTGCATTCCCGATTGTTGTTCCGTATCCTCTCTCAAGCGGAGAAAGGATAAACTTCCCATAGTTCTCAGATTCTACGTATTCTGCGACTTCAAACTCGGCGCGTTCAAATTTCTGCATCAGTTATCCTCCTATCGTGCGATTAACCACGCGGCCTCTTCGGCGGGCGGCATCCGTTGTGCGGAATCGGAGTTACATCATTGATCGCCGTGATGCCAAGACCTGCGACAGCCAGTGCACGCACTGCTGCTTCACGTCCGGGACCCGGGCCTTTGACGTTGACTTCAACTGTCTGAAGTCCCTGCTGAACAGCTGCCTTGCCGGCTGCTTCTGCACAGAGCTGCGCTACATACGGAGTGCTCTTACGGCTTCCCTTGTAGCCAAGAGCTCCTGCGGAACTCCAGGAAATTACATTTCCGTTTTCATCAGCGATGGAAACGATCGTGTTGTTAAATGTGGAATGGATGTGCGCGACACCCTTCGATATATTGCGCTTGATCTTCTTTTTACGGACGGTCTTCGCATTCTTCTTTGTATTCTTAGCCATTGCTTATTCCGACCCCCTTACTTCTTCTTGTTCGCGACAGTACGACGCGGTCCTTTGCGTGTACGGGCATTGGTGCGGGTGCGCTGTCCTCTGACAGGCAGGCCGCGGCGGTGACGCATGCCTCTGTAGCATCCGATTTCCATCAGACGCTTGACGTTCAGTGCGCGCTCACGGCGCAGATCGCCTTCCGTCTTGATTGTGTCGATCTGCTGACGGATCGCATTCTCCTGCTCCGTTGTCAGATCCTTTGTACGGATGTCTTCGCTGATCCCGCAGTCTTTGAGGATCCTGGAAGCGGTCGAAGGACCGATTCCGTAAATATAGGTAAGGGATATTACGATACGCTTATTGTTCGGAATATCCACACCAGCAAAACGTGCCATATGTGTTTTCTCTCCTCCTGATTAACCCTGTCTCTGCTTGTGCTTAGGGTTTTCGCAGATGACCATAACCACACCATTGCGCTTGATCACTCTGCACTTGTCGCAAATCGGTTTAACTGACGGTCTTACTTTCATGATAAGTACCTCCTTAATGTCACTTGTGTCTGTAGGTAATACGCCCACGTGTTAAGTCATAAGGTGAAATTTCAACGGTGACCCGGTCTCCCGGTAAAATGCGAATGTAGTTCATACGGATTTTACCGGCAACGTGGGCACGGATCTCCATGCCATTCTGAAGCTTCACCTTAAAGTTGGCGTTAGGAAGTGTTTCTTCAACAACTCCGTCCATTTCTATGACGTCCTGTTTTCCCATTCAATCTCTCTTTCTTGAATTCAATAACAGTACCTTGGTGCAGGCACGACATTCATCATACCTGCACCGTACTGTTTATGCAACTTTTCCTAATGCCTCTTTTACCTGCGCGAAGGTTGCCTCCGCATTTTTGGAAGCGTCGATGTGCGTTACCACGCCCTTCGGCTCAAAGTAGCCGATGATCGGAGCGGTCTTCGCTTCGTATTCTTCCATGCGGACCTTCAGCTGTTCGACAGTGTCATCCTTGCGCTGCTGCAGCTCGCTGCCGCATTCATCGCAGATGCCTTCTGTCTTACTGGGCTTGTTGCGTACATGGTAGATCGCACCGCACTTCGGGCAGATCCGTCTGCCGGTGATGCGGTCGACCAGTGTGTCAAACGATACTTCGAGTGCGAGCACCGACTCGACCGGCTTTCCGATTCGTTCGGCCATCTCCTCGAATGCCTTGGCCTGCACCAGTGTGCGGGGGAATCCGTCAAGCAGATAACCCTTCTGGCAGTCCGGCTCAAGAAGACGCTTCTCAACCATTGCGTTGATCAGCTCATCCGGTACAAGTCTGCCGGTGTTCATGAATTCCTTCGCCTGCAGACCGAGCTCTGTGCTGTTGCGGACGTTCTCTCTCAGCATATCTCCGGTGGAGATGTGCGGAATATCGAACTCCTTGATGATCAGATCGGACATTGTGCCCTTGCCTGCTCCCGCAGGACCCATAATCAGAATGTTCATGTTTTCCTCTTTCTGTTTTTATTTCAGGAATCCGTGATACTGCTTCTGAGTAAGCTGACCTTTCAGCTGCGACACTGTTTCCATTGCCACACCAACAACGATGATGATTCCGGTTCCGCCGAGACTCACACTGCTCGGAAGCGATGTGATCAGCATCGGCAGGAGATACGGAATAACAGCGATTAAAGTCAGGGCTGTTGCACCGAGAACGGTGATCCGGTTCAGGACTTTTCTGAGATAAGTCTTTGTCTCCGTTCCGGGACGGATGCCCGGAATGTAGGCACCGGATTTACCGAGATTTTCCGCGATTCTGTCCGGATCCACCTGAAGGTCTGTATAGAAGAATGTGAAGAGGAATGTCAGAACTGCATAGATGATCAGTCCGACAGGCTTCTGCACACTCAGGAAACTGCTGACCTTCTGGTAGGCATCCTGGTTGACAAAGCTCAGGATGATCTGCGGCGCGGTCATGATCGAGGATGCGAAGATGACCGGGATAACAGATGCGGAGTTGATCTTGAACGGAAGATATGTCATATCTCCGTTGCCTCTTGTATTCGAGCTTGAGGTGTACTGGATCGGAATCTTGCGGACTGCCGTTTCCATGATAATGACACCGATGATGATCGCAAAGTACAGCAGACAGTAGAGAATGAACTGCAGCACTCCGCTGAACATCGCGCCCGCTTCCGCTCCGCCGACCGAGATATTCCAGACCTGTACAAACTGTGCCGGCATGTTGGATACGATACCTGCGAAGATGATGATCGAGATACCGTTGCCGATTCCGAACATGCTGATACGGTCGCCCAGCCAGATCAGGAACTGTGTTCCCGCTGTAAGGATCGTAGCGGTGAACAGATAGGTCGAGAGTCCGGAAGTCGCGAGGATGTTGTACTGCCGGTCAAAGGCGTAAACCAGTGAGATCGACTGTACAAACGCGAGCACTACCGCGAGGTACCGCGTGATGCGGTCCATCTGCGTTCTTCCGGTCTGTCCGGATTTTGCCATCTCGGACAGGGCCGGAATTACATCCATGCTGAGGAGCTGGATGATAATGCTTGATGTGATGTACGGAGTAACACCAAGCGCAAACACGCTCATCCGCTCGAAGGCGCCGCCTCCGAGGAGATTCATCATGCTGAGGATGGAGTTATCCGCAATCTGTGCGGAAAGCTTGGCGGCATCCACGCCCGGAACGGGAATCGCGGATCCGATGCGATAGATCAGCAGCATGGCCAGTGTGAAGAAGATCTTTTTGCGGATCTCCTTGTTTTTGAACATGCTGGCGAACGTATGCATCATGATTACAGCACCTCGGCTGTTCCGCCTGCTGCTTCGATTGCTTTCTTAGCCGATTCGGAGAACTTCGCTGCCTTGACAGTGAGCTTCTTCTCCAGCGCGCCTCTGCCGAGGACCTTTACGCCGTCGAGCTGCTTCTTGACAAGACCTGCAGCCTTCAGAGCTTCGAAGTCAACCGTGACGCCCTCATCGAACTTGTTGAGATCTTCGACGTTGACGATCGCGTATTCCTTACGGTTCATATTTGTGAAGCCGCGCTTCGGGAAACGCTTGAATGCAGGTGTCTGGCCGCCTTCAAATCCGATTGCGACGCCTCCGCCGCTTCTCGAGTTCTGACCCTTCTGACCCTTGCCGGATGTCTTTCCGTTTCCGGAACCCTGGCCGCGGCCAATACGCTTGGATACGAAGCGGGCTCCTTCAGTCGCTTTCAATTCATTGAGTTTCATCGAGATACCCCTCCTTAGCGAATCTCGCTGACTTTCTTGTCGCGGAGCTTCGCAACATCGTCAACGGTACGCATCTTTGCCAGCGCATCAATTGTCGCATAGACGATATTGACGCTTGTACGGCTGCCGATCACCTTGGACAGGACATCGGTTACACCCGCGAGCTCGAGAATGGAACGAACTGCGCCGCCGGCGATAACTCCGGTACCCGGAGCAGCGGGCTTCAGGACAACGGATGTTGCACCGTGCTTTCCGATTGCATCGGAAGGAACAGTGAGATTGTTGGCTCCTGCTTCCCGGTTGTTCTTTACGAGCTGTACACGGAATACATTTTTAACTGCAGCTTCATTTGCTTTCTTGATTGCATCAGGAACTTCTGCTGCTTTCCCCATGCCGAATCCGATACGGCCTTTGTGATCACCGACCACAACAAGTGCCGAGAAACGCATACGGCGTCCGCCCTTCACGGTCTTGGAAACGCGGTTGATGGAGACTACTACATCATCGAACTCTTTCGGTTCGCGAGGTTTTCTGAACGGTTTTCTTCCTTCGTTAGCCATTGTATTCTCCTTCCCTTAGAACTTCAGTCCTGCTTCGCGGGCTGCATCAGCCAGCGCCTGGACTCTTCCGTGATAGACATAGCCGCCGCGGTCAAACCGGACGGATTCGATATTGAGTGCTTTGCATTTTTCAGCGATGTCGGCGCCGACCTTCTTCGCCGCTTCAACGTTTCCGCCGTTCTCAAGCTTCAGTACGACAGAACTGGACGCAGCCAGTGTACGGCCGGTTGTGTCATCGATGACCTGTGCATAGATCTGCTTGTTGGAACGGAATACGTTCAGTCTCGGGCAGTCGGGAGTTCCGCTGACAACCCGGCGTACACGCTTATGTCTGCGCAGACGCTCTTCATTTTTTCTTGTCTTTTTCAGCATTGTACTCTCTCCTTCCCATTACTTCTTCGCGGCAGCGGTCTTACCTTCCTTGCGGCGGATATGCTCGTCCTTATAACGGACACCCTTTCCTCCGTAAGGTTCCGGCTTACGCTTCGCTCTTACATTAGCCGCAAACTCGCCGACGCGCTGTTTGTCGATGCCGGTAACCGTGATGGTGTTGGCATCCGGGCACTCAACCTTTACATCGGACGGAATTTCCATCTCGATCGGGTGGGAGTAGCCGAGGTTCATCGTGAGCTTGTTGCCGGAGATCGCAGCACGGTAACCGATACCGACGATCTGCAGAATCTTTGTGTAGTTCTTTTCGCAGCCTTCGATCATGGTTGCGATGAGGGCACGTGTTGTGCCGTGGAGCTGTTTGGTGTGCTTGTCCTCGTTAGGACGGGTGACTGTAACGGTTCCGTCCTTAACTTCAATACCCATGAGCGGGGAGAACTTTCTTACGAGCGTTCCCTTAGGACCTTTCACCGTCACCTCATTCCCTTCAGCGACGGTAACTTCAACGCCTGCGGGAATGGTAATCAGCTTATTACCGATACGTGACATTTCGTTTTCCTTTCCTTACGTATTACCAGACGTAAGCGACAACTTCGCCGCCTGCGTGCTGTTTGCGTGCTTCCTTGTCTGTCATCATTCCGTTGGATGTGGAGATGATTGCGATTCCGAGTCCGTTGAGAACCTTCGGAACATTGTCGCCCTTCGTGTAGACACGGAGGCCCGGCTTGGAAATACGCTTGATGCCTGTGATAACCGGACGCTTGTCGCCGCTGTACTTCAGCGTGACTGTCATCTTCTTCTGGATGCCTTCTCCGGATACTTCATACTTTGTGATGTAACCCTCTTCCTTGAGGATACGCGCGATCTCAACTTTTACCTTGGATACCGGGGCAATGTCAACGGTGTCCATTTTTGCCTGCATACCGTTGCGGATTCTGGTAAGCATATCGGCGATAGGATCTGTCATGTTCATAGTTCAATCTCCTCCAATCCTTACCAGCTTGCCTTCTTGACGCCCGGGATCTGACCCTGATAAGCCAGCTCTCTGAAGCAGATACGGCAAACCTTGTACTTTCTCAATACGGAATGCGGACGACCGCAGCGCTCGCAGCGTGTGTACTCCCGTGTGGAGAACTTAGCAGGACGGCTCTGTCTGACCTTCTGTGATGTCTTTGCCATAAATTAAGCCTCCTTCTTCGCGAACGGCATGCCCATCTGAGCGAGCAGCGCATACGCTTCCTTGTTCGTGTTGGCACTTGTGACGATAACGATGTCCATACCTCTGACCTTGTTGACCTTATCGAAATTGATTTCCGGGAAGATCAGCTGTTCCTTGACGCCGAGTGTGTAGTTTCCGCGGCCGTCGAATGCGGTCGTGGAGACGCCGTGGAAGTCACGGACACGCGGCAGGGAAATGTTGAACAGCTTGTCGAGGAAGTCATACATGCGGTCGCCGCGGAGGGTAACCTTCGTACCAATCTGCATGCCTTCACGAAGTTTGAAGTTCGCGATGGACTTCTTTGCCTTTGTGATGACCGGCTTCTGACCGGCGATCTGTGTCAGTTCAGCAACTGCTTCTTCCAGTGCCTTCGGATTTGTGATGGCGTCACCGACACCGAGGTTGATGACGACCTTCTCGATTTTCGGGCACTGCATCGGAGTCGTATATCCGAATTCCTTGATCAGGGAAGGCTTGACGGATTCGTTATATTTCTGTAACAGACGATTCATTACTTCTTAGCCTCCTTGATCTCTTTTCCGGTCTTCTTGTTGACGCGGACTTTCTTGCCCTTTTCGTTGACCTTTGCGCCGAGCTTGACAGCTGCTTTCGCCTTGTTGTCATAGAACGCGACGTTGGACGCATCGATCGGAGCTTCGTGCTCGACGATGCCGCCGTCCGGGTTCTGCTGTGTCGGCTTCAGCGATTTCTTAACAAGGTTCACACCTTCGACGATAATCTTGTTGGTTTTCGGGGAAACCGCCTTGACCTCGCCGACCGTTCCTTTGTAATGGCCGCTGATGACCTTTACCATATCACCTGTTTTGATCTTCATAGGTTGTTTCTCCTTATAAGACTTCCGGCGCCAGGGATACGATCTTCATGTAGCCCTTGTCACGGAGTTCACGCGCGACCGGACCGAAGATACGGGTTCCCTGCGGGGTGTTGTCTTCCTTGATAATGACGGCTGCGTTTTCATCAAACTTGATGTAGGAGCCGTTGGGACGGCTGACGCCGTACGCGGTACGGACGATAACCGCCTTGACTACCTGGCCCTGCTTGACAGAGCCGTTGGGGATCGCGGACTTGACAGCGCATACGACGACATCGCCGATGTTTGCGCTCTTGCGGCGCGAACCGCCGAGGCAGCGGATCACCAGCAATTCCTTAGCACCGGTATTGTCAGCGACCTTCAATCTACTCTCATTCTGAATCATTGACGTTCTCCTTTCGTGCTTACAGAATTACTGCTTTCTCAACGATGCGTACGAGGCGGAAGTGCTTGTCCTTGGAGAGCGGACGGGTCTCCATGACCTCGACAACATCTCCGACCTTCGCTTCGTTGTTCTCATCGTGAGCCTTGAACTTGGTGGAATATTTCACCTGTCTTCCGTAGAGCGGATGACTGTGCGTTGTTGTGATCTCCACAACGATCGTCTTGTCCATCTTGTCGGACACGACGGTACCGCGTAATACCTTACGGCTGTTTCTTTCACTCATTCCTCATGTCCTCCTCAGTTCTTCTCCGCAGCGTTTGCACGCTCGGTCTGAACAGTCTTGATTCTGGCGATCGTCTTGCGGATGTCCTTCATCCGTGCGGGATTCTCGAGCGATCCTGTAGCCTGCTGGAAACGCAGGTTGTAGAGCTCCTCGCTGAGGGAAGCAACTTCCTTCACGAGTTCATCATTGCTCATATCTCTGATTTCTTTTACATTCATGACTACTTAACCTCGCCCTTCTTCGCAAAGCGTGTCTTGACGCAGAGCTTGTGAGCTCCGAGACGGAGCGCTTCGCGTGCGACTTCTTCAGAGACACCAGCGATCTCGAAGAGAACACGACCCGGCTGAACAACTGCTACCCAGTGATCAGGAGCACCTTTACCGGAACCCATACGTACTTCCAGCGGCTTCTTCGTTTTGGAGAGCTGCGGGAATACTTTGATCCAGACTTTACCGGTACGGTCCATGTAACGCGTCATAGCGACACGTGCTGCTTCCAGCTGGTTGCTGGAGACGTACGCGCCTTCATCCGCAACGAGTCCGTATTCGCCGAACGTGATCTCACGTCCTGCTTTTGCACGGCCCTCGTAGCTGAGACGATGCGGTCTTCTGTATTTAACTCGATTCGGCATTAACATGATTAATTGTTACCTCCTTCCTGAGGAGCAGCGGCTGCTTCCGCCGGAGCTGCTGCAGAAGGTCTCTGCGCAGTTCTCGGACGGTCGTTGCGGCTGTTGCGGCGATCACCGCGGCCTCCGCGTCCGCCTCTGCGGTCTCTCTGGAAACGGCCTTCCGGTGCCTTCGGTTCTTCAACCATCTTGCCCGGGAGAACCTCACCGCGGCAGATCCAGACTTTTACGCCGATCTTACCGTATGTGGTGTGAGCTTCATCGCTGGCATAGTCGATGTCGGAACGCAGTGTGTGCAGCGGAACGACGCCCTGTGAATAGCCTTCTTTACGTGCGATTTCAGCACCGCCCAGACGGCCGGAAGCGAGGGTCTTGATGCCCTTTGCGCCGGAACGCATGGTCTGCTGGATCGCCTTTTTCTGTGCGATACGGAAGGACTGACGAGCTTCGAGCTGTTCGCAGATCTTGCGCGCTACGAGATGCGCATCGAGATCCGGATTCGCAACAGCGACGACGTCGATGCTGACTTCCTTGCCGTTTGTGATCTTGCGCAGTTCTTCCTTGAGAACTGTCATCTTGTCTTTCTGCTTCTTTGCCGGAGCAGCTGCGTCTGCAGCAGGTGCTGCCGGTGCAGCTTCCGCTGCCGGAGCAGCAGTTCTTCCGCCTCTGCGGTCTGCCTGAGCGCCTCTGCGGTCATCGCTGCGGCCGATTGCTGCGCCGGGGCGCGAGCAGCGGATGATAACGCTGACCTTTTTGCCTGTACGCTCGATTTCGACGCGGCTTACATACGCGTCACGGAGTGTCTTTTCAATGTATTTGCGGATCTTGATATCTTCGTTCAGAAGATCTCCAAAATCAGCTTTCTCTGCGTACCATCTGGACTCCCAGTCACGGATGACACCAACTCGCATGCCGATCGGGCTTACTTTCTGTCCCATTTGTCGATCTCCCTTCCTTACTTCTCATCCGAAACCACAACTGTGATGTGGCTCGTTCTCTTGAGGATCTGCGAAGCGCTGCCCTTCGCACGGGGCATCCAGCGCTTCATTACCAGACCTTCGTCCGCGTAACATGTCTTGATATAGAGCTCATCGCGATTGAGCTGATGATTGTGCTCCGCGTTCGCCGCGGCGCTCTTTACGACCTTCGCGATTGCGGCTGCTGCCTGGTTCGGTGTGAACTCCAGCATAGCCAGCGCTTCATCCACGTTCTTGCCGCGGATGTTGTCCAGCACAAGGCGGGCCTTGCGGGGAGTAACGCGAACAGTCTTTGCGGTTGCTTTAACGTCCATAATTACTTACTCTCCTTTTCTTACGCCTTATCGGAGCCGTGTCCGCCGAACCGGCGGGTCTGCACGAATTCTCCGAGCTTATGACCGACCATGTCTTCCGTTACATAGACAGGAACGTGTTCCTTGCCGTTGTATACCGCGAATGTGTGCTCCACGAAACTCGGGTAAATGACTGAACGGCGGGACCATGTCTTGATAACTTCTTTTTTGTTTGCCGCATTCTGTGCTTCAACCTTCTTCATCAGGCTCGCATCACAGAAGGGGCCCTTCTTAAGACTTCTTGCCATCTTTTAATCCTTCTCCTTTCAGTTATTTGCCGTTGCGTCTCGTCATGATGAGCGCATTGGAAGCTTTCTTGTGCTTGCGGGTCTTGACACCCATTGCCTTCTTGCCCCACGGGGTCATCGGGCTCTTGCGGCCGATCGGCGTCTTGCCTTCACCACCGCCGTGCGGATGGTCGACCGGGTTCATCGCAGAACCTCTGACGGTCGGGCGGATGCCCTTCCAGCGGTTGCGTCCTGCTTTACCCCAGTTGATCAGGGAGTAGTCTTCGTTGCCGACAACACCGATCGTTGCGCGGCAGTTGTTGCGGACCTTGCGGACTTCGCCGGAGGACAGACGCAGTGTTGCGTACGGACCGTCGAAACCGAGGATCTGTGCGCTGCAGCCTGCAGCTCTCGCCATCTGGCCGCCCTTGCCCGGTACCAGTTCAACGCAGTGAACGAAGGTACCTTCAGGGATGTTTCTGAGTTCCATCGCATTTCCGACCTTGATGTCAGCTGCTTCGCCGGAGACGATCTTGTTTCCGACTTCGAGCTGCTGCGGAGCGATGATATAACGCTTCTCACCGTCAACGTAGTTGATCAGGGCGATGTTCGCATTGCGGTTCGGATCATACTCGATCGCTGCAACAACACCGGTGATACCGTCCTTGTTGCGCTTGAAGTCGATGATACGGTACTTCTGCTTTACACCGCCGCCCTGATGGCGCGTTGTGATGCGGCCTGTATTGCCGCGGCCACCCTTGCTCTTCTTCGGAGCCAGCAGGCTCTTTTCAGGAGTGGTCTTGGTAATCCGATCATTTGCCAGGGTCGTCATGTTGCGGCGGCCGTTGGTGGTCGGCTTGTACTTTTTAATAGCCATTTTCCTTTACTTTCCTTTCGCGATTATCCGGAGATAGCGAATTCCTCCGATAGTTTACTTCTCAGTTCTCATCGAACAGGGTGATATCCTGTCCTTCCGGAAGCTTGACAACAGCCTTGCGGACTGCGTTTGTCTTGCCGACATAGCGTCCCATCCGCTTTGTCTTCGGGCGAACATTCACGATGTTCACTTTCTCCGGCTTAATGTTGTAGATCTCCTGAATTGCCTGTGCAACTGCAGTCTTGTTCGCGCCCTTGGCGACCTCGAATGTGATCTTGTTGTCTTCACTGTTCTGACGCATGCTCTTCTCAGTGATGATCGGGCGGATGATAATATCTCTGGCGCTCATTATGCGAATACCTCCCCGGCAACTTCCGCTGCCTTCTCGCTGAAGACAATCTTGTCAGCGTTGACGATGTCATAGACATTGAGTTCACCGACTGTCACAAGCGCTGCGTTCGGGATGTTGTTCATGGCGATCATCGCATTTGCGAAGTCATCCGATGCATCCGCTACGAAGAGCGTCTTGCGTTCGAATCCGAAGGCCTTCATCAGAGCGACTGCCTTCTTTGTCTTGAAATCTTCGAAGCTCAGGTTTTCGATCACGGTCATGCCGTTGCCCTGTGCCTTTGCGCTCAGCGCGGAGCGGAGCGCGAGTCTGCGAACCTTGCGGTTAAGCTTGAAACCATACTTGCGCGGATGCGGACCGAACGCGATTGCGCCGTGTCTCCACTGTGTCGCGCGGGTCGAACCCTGACGGGCGCGGCCGGTTCCCTTCTGGCGGAACGGCTTCTTTCCGGTGCCGCTGACATACGCTCTTGTCAGAGTGTTGTGCGTGCCCTGTCTCTGGCCGGCCAGATAAGCAAGGATCGTGTCATACATTGCCTGCTCGTTCGGTTCGATTCCGA